>Ga0310696_10000042_pt1 | contig 233223 bp, 186 predicted proteins | sample AusTroGonzalo_MG_4_FD_203885 | JGI IMG/M metagenome (GOLD analysis project Ga0310696, IMG submission 203885) | Bovine rumen microbial communities from tropical cattle in Woodstock, Queensland, Australia - Gonzalo_02 (v2) (version 2) | ecosystem: Host-associated > Mammals > Digestive system >...
CTGGCTGGACGGGCGGACGCCTGTTTGCAACCAGACATAAGTGCCAAACTTCCGCATCGAACCCCTACAAGAACTCGTCACCTGACACACAGAATTCCCCTCTGAGAAATTACAGTTGCTGACCCCAAATCGTTTTAAACAGTCAGAACGAGAATTCAGTTCGGATGAAATCTCTCACGAGGGTGGCGCGGGGTGTTCCGCAACGGGAGGATGGCGTCTTGTAGTGTCCGAGTTAGAAATAAGATTTCGTCCGAATTGAATTCTCGTTTCCACGTGAGATTGCGTGGTTCGGTCATTCGGTAAATAGGTCAATTCTATAATGATGACGCTTATTTAGTGGTTTCGTGGTGTTGGTGGCGGAAGTTTTGATATAAAGGAGTCTGAGTAAATGTTTAGATTTTAACCCAACCATTTAACCCTCTACCGTGTTATACAAACAATAAGGAGTGCTCCATTATAATCTTTTAATCGCTGACATTCTCACGAAAGTAAGGAGAAGAAGTGAATCAAATGTTTAAGTCTAAAATGAAGACCGGCAGGTTGACTGCCCTTATGGTCACATGTTGCACGCTTGTTTCCTTTTCCATTTCTGCACGAGCGGCGAGTTATTCGCCAATAGCGACGGGCGGCGAACGGAGAATTGCGGCTTGGGAATACATAGATGCGGCGCACACTCGTGTCCGCATCGCGGTGACGCATACCTTCACCAACGCGGAAGAGGCGGCAACGCTTACATTCCACCAGCCAGCCACTGTCGATGTCCTCGTAGTTGGCGGTGGCGGAGGAGGTTCGAGCGGCGCAGGTGGTGGCGGCGGCGGTGGCGGCGTCATCTACAAGACAGGAGTGAATGTCGCCGCCGATTCTTATGTTGTTAATGTCGGTACTGGCGGCGTGGCAGGCGTGAAAGGAGGCGATTCGTCGGTCTTCGGACTTGAGGCGATAGGTGGCGGGAAAGGCGGTGCAATCAATGCCGCCGGCGGCGCGGGTGGTTCCGGCGGCGGCGGTGGTGGCGGCAACGGCGCCACGTGGATTCTGAATAGAGCGACGGCCGGCGGAGCTGGGACAACTATGGAAGATGGATGGATTCAGGGGTATGCCGGAGGCGTATCAACGAACAAAAACACGGCATCCTCCTTCAATGCGTCGGCTGCCGGCGGCGGCGGCGGTGCCGGTGGCCCTGGTCATGATGCGACGATTCCCCACACCGACGTGGCCAGTTGTGGCGGCGTCGGATATCTTTGCGACATCTCCGGGGTGGCGACCTACTACGCCGGCGGCGGTGGCGGCGGTGTGGCGACCCTGTATTCTGCTGGCGGTGCAGGGGGGCTTGGCGGCGGCGGCGCGGGAGGTCGCTATACAAGCGCTGGAACGGCCGGCACTCCAGGAACTGGCGGTGGCGGTGGCGGTGGTGGCCGGGACAAAAATTCCAGCTATGCCGGCGGTGCGGGCGGCAGCGGCATCGTGATAGTCCGCTACGAGCAGATCGTCCATAACGGATTCACACCTGGTGGCAGCACGTCACCAGGCGCAAGCAGGACCAAGATCGGCAATGACTGGGTATATTCGTACACAGAAACTGGCATCACCAACGCGTTTGTCGTTTCGGCTCCGTGCGTCATGCGGATGTTAGTCGTGGCTGGAGGCGGTGGAGGCGGCCAAGGCGGAGGCGGCGGTGGCGCCGGCGGCCTCATCGAGACGAATGTGTTCCTTCTCCCAGGTGAATACAGTGTGTGCGTTGGCGCAGGTGGCGCGGCCGCTGCGAATGGAGAGGATTCCTTCTTTGGAGATTTCGTGGCCATTGGCGGCGGCAAAGGCGGCCATCGCAATTACTTTGGCGGAAGTGGTGGCTCCGGTGGCGGCGGAGGAGGATGCCATGTGAACGATGCGTCTAGCATGCACGCCGGCGGTGCGGCGACGGCTGAACAGGGCAACACTGGCGGAACAGGGACAAAGGCAACATACTGTGGTGGAGGAGGAGGAGGAGCGGGTGGCCCTGGCAACGCCGGCGACTATGACGGCGACGATGCCGAGAACCCTGATGTAACTCTTCGGGGCAAGGGTGGCCCAGGTCTTTCATGCGACATCTCCGGCGAGACGAAATGGTATGCGGCCGGCGGCGGCGGCGGGTTCAGTGGATCGATGACAGCTGGATGGGGGAAGGGCGGCAGCGGCATCGGTGGAAACGGCGGTGCCAACAATTCCTTTGGGGGCACTGCTGGCACGGCGAACACCGGCTCCGGCGGCGGAGGCGGCGGACATACGTATAACAACACAAACGAAAGTTATACGCGAGCTGGTGGCGCGGGCGGAAGCGGCATCGTGATCCTGCGCCATAGCAAGGATGTGCGAAGGGGCTTTTCAATGAGCGTCAGGTGAGAAGATAAGATGAAAGGAGAAGCGCGGAGCGCCGTCTTGCTAGCTTCAAAGGCATTGCTTTTGAGCGTCTTGCCTCTTGCGCTGAATGGTAATGAGGTTGTGGCCTCAACCAATGCAAGCATGCGTGCGGACAAGTGGCTCGTGGCTGGGGCGTGGGCGGGCCCGGCGGGGCTGTCGCTTCTCGGTCTTGACTACGAAGGGGAAATCAGACCTTGCGCGGGGGACGTCGTGCCGTGCCGCAGTTTCGACAGATGCACGTGGACGAACTGGACGGCCATCGCATACGAACCCGGCAAGGGCTATGTCATTTGCGAAAGAACCGGCAATTCCACATGGGCGAAGAGCGCAAGCTACGCTTTTTCCTACGTGACTAGCGATGCGGAGAAGTCCGTGCGGCTCGTTGTGACGCATTGTGGACGCTGGACGCGGCTTTTCGTGAACGGCAAGAAACTCATGCCTGCAAAGACGCGCCATCTGAAGAGCGGAAGGCAGAAGGGGCTTGGCACTACGGATCAAGGCAATACGTTCGATGTGGTGTTCGAGGCGGGCGGAGTGGAGGATGGGTTCGACGTCCCGCTAGCGAAGGGTGTGAACCGCATTCTCGTTAAGATGGTGCGCCAGGACAACGGCGGCTATCCGCTCGTGTTCGACGCCGTTTGGAAAGACGGCTCTGTACTCTCCGCGCCTCTGCGTGAGATAAAAACCACCCTGGTCGATCCCGATACGGACGCGGAGAGGCATGCGGCCCTGGGGCGGATGTGCGCAAGGGTGTCCGTCTCCGCAACGGCGAATCTTCCCGCCCCGGGAGAGACACTTTCGGTAACCACGGCCATAGTGTTTCCCTTCATGCCGACGCCCCGCGCGAAGAAAGGGCAGCCGAGACCCGCCTTGGAGCCGCTTCCGGCCGGATGCCCGTTCGTCGCCGTGCTCGAGCAGGTCGTGCGCGACTACGACGGAAGGGAAGTCGCCCGCGTGTCATATCCGATCACGGTGCCGGGAACGAACTCGGCGCCGCTTTGCGTCGCAGGGGAGGTGGGTTACTATTCGATCCACACCGCCGTGAAGGACGCCGCCGGACGGACGCTTTTCGTCTATCCTTCCGACGGCTTCAGCGTGGTGCCGGAAGGTCCGTGCCTATGTACGGACGGAAAAGACGGGCAGAAGTCCGCCCCATCCGTCTCGCCACGCAAGATCGCGACGTGTTTCTACTGGATTAACGAGGGAAACATGGGGGCGATTTTCGACTGGATGGATCGCATTGGCATCCGTCACAACGTCGGAGGGGTCATCGGCGCGACGAACCTTTTCATCGAAGCGAAGCGGCGCGGGCTCACGCTAACGGCCGACTTCCTTGACCCATGGTCCACGGAGAAGCCGGAGTCCAAGCTGGCAAAGGCGGCCGCGGCAGCACAACATACGGCGCTCTTCAAGTCGCTCAACGAAATCGACATCGCCGGCAGATGGCGCACATCGCCTGAAAGGTGGACGGCCCGCACGCGCGTCGAATACGAAGCGGTGAAGGCGGCCAATCCGGAGGCGATCTACACGGGAGGGTCGCTTGTCAGACCCGGCTCAATGACATGGTTCGACGAATGCCTCACGAACGGAATCTACGACTGCGTGGACGCGTGGGACGTACATGCCTATCCGCGCGGCGCGCCGAGCCTCAGGCAGGGCCACCTCGCCAACAGCGGAAACGAATCGGGGCCGGGGGTGGAGAAGTGCGTGCGCCGTACGCTCGGACGCGAGAACGGCAAGAAGTTCATAATGGGCGAGACGGGCGCGAGGTGCAGCCACGGATGGGATGCGCGGCGGTGGCAGGCCGACATGGTGGCGAAGATGGCGGCGTGGGGCGTTGCACGCACGAACTATCTGCAGATCGCTTTCCTTGTGCCGTGGAACAAGAGCGAGAGCGGCGGCGACATCCCTGTCGCTCATTATCCTGCCGAAGCCGCGCTTGCGACGGTGGTGCGGCTCGTTGACGGCAAAGCCTATACGCCCGTCGATGGGTTGCCGAATGGCGTCGAGTCAGGGCGTTTCGGAGACACGCTCATGCTCTGGGCGGCGGGGGGAAGGGCGATCGACATCGTTCTCAAGGCCGACATGCTGCCAGGCAACCGGAACGCGCCGCTTTCAAGGATTGATGTCATAGGTCGGAGACGTTCGATTCCGCGATCAGAAGATGGTTCCGTGCGCCTCTCCCTTTCCACGTCGCCGGTTTACATCGAGCCCTCCCGCAATGATTGTGCTATAATTCCACCGCATGACTGAAGAGGAACAGCAGGACGTCAATCTCGACGCACGCGCACTCGGGCTTCTGTCCAAGTACCGGGCGCAATTGTATGTAGATGCCCTGGACCTCTGCCATGATTCCTATATGGCGGAGAGTCTGGTCCTGCACACCATTGACGCCGCCTTGCGCAGCTATGACGAGGACACGGCCAATGTCTATCCGCTGCTCAGGACAATACTCAAGAACGCATACATAAACGAGACGAGAAGAGCGGTAGATCGCGCCACTTCGCCCATTGACGCCCAGGCTTTTGCCGAGGACGACGCCCTGGCCGTCAATACAACTGAAGACGAGATTCTGCGCAATTCGGACAACGAGGCGCTTCGTGCCGCGATCGACCGACTGGGACCTGAATACAAGAAGACGGTTGTGATGCACTATCTGATGGACATGCCCCTCAAAGAGATCGCGCGCGTGCTGCATCGTCCGATAGGAACCATCAAGTGGCGTCTCAGCGTGGCGAAGGGGCTTTTGGCGGGGATGTTGAAGAAGGCTCTGGGGAACATCGGAACATGGATACTTGTTCTGGCGGGGTTTGCCGTTGGGTGCGTGACGGCGGTGGTGGTCATGCGAATGCCCAGCCGTCCGGCGGGCAAATGGCCGTCGGGAGGTCAGGCGTTCAACACGCCGCAGACGCATGAGATCACCGTCATGCGCGCGCCGCAGGAGGTCAAGGTGGACGGCGAACTTGGCGAGTGGGGAGAACCTGTCTTCGAGGCGGCGTGCAATCCGCCGTACGAGCGCGACTATACGGCATCGGTACGCATAATGTGGGATGACGAAAAACTATACATCGGCGGCGATATCCGCACGCCCGACCCGATGCGCAACAGGAGCGAGGCGCATGATGGGCTAGGGTACGCCGGCGGTTCTGTCATCTGCCGCATTGCGGACGACGCGTCGCTTGGCTGGCCGCTTTCCGCCAGTCTGGCGCGAGATTCGCGCGCGTCGAAGCAGGATCCGATGCCAGACAACGGGCTGGTGTCTCTTATTCTCTTCTACGACGACGTGGCGGGACGGGCGCGGCTCAAAGCGCATCGCCGGCTGCACTCGATGCCAATCGAAATTCCCCCCGACGCTTGGTGCGGTGCCTTCTGTAGGCACAGAGATGGACACGGATACACATTTGAGTATGCAATATCATGGATGGCGGTGGGGGTGACGCCGCCGAAAGCGGGCGAAGTGAGGGCGAATACGTGGAACATTCACTTCAGCGATGCATACGGCGTTGCCTGCACTGGGCAGATAGTCGAGAACGTCGCTGCAAAGATTCCGAGGCATCCACTATATCAACAAGTCTGTAACTATTGCTTCTTCCCTCCGGCATGGGGCAAGGCCGTGTTCTCAGAAACACCGTGACAGGGTTTTCGCAAGTGGCGCGCCTGAAGCGTCTGCGCACCAATGACATTTCAATCTTGAAACATCTTCGTAATCACTTCGCAAGGACATTCTCGGGCGGATGTGCTTTAATGTGCGCACGGCCCGGCTCCAGGCCCCGCGGCGGTCGCGGCGGCGAGTCAGGGCTGCGAGGAGGATCAAAGCATGTCCGAGAAGGCAGAAGAAACGGTTTCCGCGCCTGCGGCGCGTTCCAGGGGACGTCGCCGCGTCAGCAGCGAAGACGGCGCCGCGAATGCGGCGGTGGGCGCATGGGGGGAGGACGCGGCGGCGGAGTTTCTCTGCGCGCGCGGCTGGAGCATCATCGAGCGGAACGCGCGCCCGTGCGCGCGCGACAGGCGTTGCGAGATAGACATCGTGGCGCAGCCGAGCGATCCAGGCAAGGTGGTGTTCGTTGAAGTGAAGACGCACGCCCGGCGCGAGGAGTCTGCCGGACGGCTTGCCGGTGTTGACGCGAACAAGAAGCGCAATCTCCTGAGGGCCTGCGCGAACTGGGTGATGCGAAGGCGCTGGCACGGGGACTTCCGCCTGGACGTGGTGGAGGTGTATGGATCGCCGGGAGCGGCGCCGAGCATAGACCATGTGGAGAACGTGCCGCTGTTTCCGCCGAAGTGGCGGTTCTGGTGAGGCCCGTCAGGCTTTGGGCCTGCTTTTGAACTTGTCCGCGATTAGCGCGAGGGCGCCGTCGCCCGTCAAGTTGCACGCGGTGCTCATTCCGTCCAGAGCCATGTATATCGCGATGAGGATCGCGTAGCGTTCGGGGGTGAAGCCCAGGGCGGTCTCTGCCACCGTCGCGGAGGCCAGCACCACGCCGCCCGGCACGCCCGGGGCCGCGACTGCGATCACGCTTATCATGAGGATGAACTCCGTGAAGGCAGCTAGCTGGATCGGCTCGCCGGCCATGGCCATTAGGCCGGCGGCGTAGACAACCATGTTCGTCATGGAGCCGGCTAGATGCACGTTCGCGCAGAGGGGCACCACAAGCCCTGCAGTCTCTTCCGAGACGCCGTTCTTCAGTGTCTGGCGCATGGTCACCGGTATCGTGGCGGCGGACGAGCAGCATCCGAATCCAGTGAAGTAGGCAGGCAGCATGTTCACGAGCGCGCGGAAGGGGTTGCGTCCGGCGATGGCACCCGCCGCAGAGTACTGGATCGCGAGGAGCGTCCATTCGAACGCCAGGCATACGGCCATCAGTTTCACGCATGGGCCGGCGATGACGGCCAGACGGCCGGAGGCCATCGTCTCGGCGATCACCGACATCACGTAGACTGGCAGCAGCGGCACGAAGAACTTCGAGATGGCCCAGGAGACTATGTCGCGGAACTGGTGGGCGACGTGCAGAACTGCGTCCGCGCTGCGCGCGATGATCCCAAGGCCGATCAGGAAGGAGAGCACGAGGCTGCTGATCACGTCTGCGATCGGCGGGATGGGGATTTTGAATAACGGGGGGAAGGTCTTGGCGGCGGTGGCGGCGGCGGCGTCCAGTCCGCCGCCGAGGAGCGGGGGGAGGATCGCCTTGCCGGCGAAGAGGGCGAAGTAGCCGGCGAAGAGCGTCGAGGCGTAGGCGAGAGCGACGGTTATCAGAAGCAGACGGCCTGCGGATCGGCCGGCGTCCGCTATCGCAGGCGTCACGAAGCCCAGGATGATGAGGGGCACGAGGAACTTCACTAGCTGCGAGAAGATAGATTTGAACGTGGCGAGCGTTCGGATGCCGCCGTCCGGGAGGAGTCTTCCCAGGACGACTCCTGCGGCTATTGCGATCAGAATCTGGACTATGATACCGGGGCGTTTAATTTTCATGGCGGGAAGATTATACCAAATTTCCGCGCCTATGGCTGGACACATCCGCGAATGGCGGGCGCGCATTTTCTCTCTATTTTCGTACGAGGCGCTTTTGCTCACCACAGAGACATTGAATTATGATATAATTGCTTTGCTTGCAGAAAGGTCCGGCGGATTTGACAAAGGAGCACACATGAATCTTTCAAGAAGAAGTTTCTTAGGCGGCGCGGTCGCGTTAGGCGCATTCGCCGGATGCCGCAACGGTGCGTTCGGCGGCGAAAGGCCGCTTGCCCGCGTGGGCGTGATAAGCGACATCCATCTCACCGATCCCGCGTCGACCGTGACGCTGGCTTCCACGCTCGCGTTCTTCCGCGACTCCGGCGTCGATGCTGTACTGATCGCGGGCGACCTCTCCGACTGGGGGCTTCTGAGCGGATTCAAGCTTCTCGCCAAGACCTGGAACGAGGTGTTCCCCGGCGGCCTGGCGCCAGACGGCCGCCGTGTGGAAAAGCTCTTCTGCACCGGCAACCACGACTTCGAAGGCTGGTGGTACCCGGACATGACGATGGAGATGCACGCATTGGGATACTCCGAAGACGAGGCCTGCGTGAAGCTCGGCATGAAGAAGTGCTGGGAGGAGGCGTTCGACGAGCCATACGCCCCTGTGCGCGACAGACTGGTGAACGGACTCCATTTCGTGAGCGCCGAATACGATTCGCAGGCCGAGGCGGCGCCCTGGCTTGAGAAGCATGCGCCCGGGTTCGACCCGGCAAAGCCGTTCTTCTTCTTCTCGCACGAACCGTTGCCAGGTACCGTCTCCTGCTCGCCAAAGACGAGCAGGCACACCGGCGCCGTCGCCGCCGTGCTCGCCCGCTTTCCGAACGCGGTGGCGCTTGCAGGCCACTGCCACCGCACCTTCAACGACGAAAGATCCATCTGGCAGGGCGCGTTCACGGCGCTCGCGATTCCGTCTTTGAGCTACACCAGCGTTCCCCGTGGCTATGAGAACGGCAGCGGAACGCGCGACGGCAAGTGCGCCTTCGCCATGCCGCGCGTGCCGTCGCGCGCGGCCTTGGAGGAGGCGCAGGGATTCCTGATGGACGTGTTCCCCGACCGCATCGACTTCATCCGGCGCGACTTCACCGTCGGTTGCGAGGCGGCTGCGCCCTGGTCAGTGCCGTGGCCGCCGACCAGCGGCAAACCGTATGCTCCCGAGTCGCGCGCCGCCGCCGCTCCGGCTCCGCAGTTCCCGAAGTCTGCCGTGCTGAGAACATACACGCGTAACGAGGATGCGCGCAACGGCCACTGGCAGATATCCATGGTGTGCGAGTTCCCGCTGGCCGACGCAGTGCGCGGCGCGCGCGCCTGGGACTACGAGGTGCAGGCCGTTCTCGGTGACGGCACGGTGGCCATGACGAAGCGCTTCATCTCCCCCGCCGCCCACAAGCTGCCCGAGGCCGAGCCGTCGACGATGCATTTCAGCGTGAACGTGGCGGAACTGCCGCAGGACGCGAACTATCGCCTCTTGGTGCGCCCGCGCAACTGCTTCGGCACGGCCGGCGAGCCACTCGTCTCGGCGGTGAGACGTGGCAGGCCGGGCCTCGACAAGGCCAAACGGTGAGGAGTTGAGACGATGTCGTTCTTCAAAGCCTATGACATGCGCGGCACGTTCGGCGCCGATTTCGATCTTGACACGGTGTACAAGGTGGGCAGGGCGTTGCCGGACGTTGTCGGCGGCAGGCGCTGGCTCGTTGGCCGCGATGCGCGCAGCTCGTCGCCTGCGGTGCGCGACGCGCTGGTGGCGGGTCTTTCGGCCGCCGGCGCGGAGGTGTGCGACATCGGCCTCGCCACCACGCCGATGGTCTACTTCTTCACGGCGGAGGACGCCTTCGACGGATCGGTGATGATCACCGCCTCGCACAACCCTCCCTCGGACAACGGACTTAAGGTCTCCCGTGGTGGCGCAGTTCCGGTGGGGTACGCATCCGGCCTCGCCGATGTGGAGCGCATCGTCGCTTCCGCGCCCCCGGCTCCGTCAGTCGCCGCGCCGTCCGCTCCGCGCGCGGACTCCACAGATCCTGCGCGTCTCGCCCGCTACGTCTCGTGGCTCAAGTCACATGCGGGCGCGGGGTTCTCCGGGCTTCGTTTCGCCGTGGATTGCTCTGACGGCATGGCCTCGCTCGTCGCACGCGAGCTTTTCCCGGACGCCGAACTCCTCAACGCCGTCCCGGACGGCTCCTTTCCGCACCATTCTCCCAATCCGCTGCTGGAAGAGTCCCGTCGCCAGCTGGCCGCCTGCGTGCGCGAGCGGGGGCTGGACTGCGGGGTGATCTTCGACGGCGACGCCGACCGCTGCATGTTCGTGGACGAGACGGGTGCCTTCATCCAGCCCGACTATCTGATTCCCGTCCTGGCCGGAACCTTTGGCGAGCGCGGCAAGGTGATACACGACGTGCGCACTTCGCGCGCCGCGATAGAGGCCGTTCGCGCCATGGGCTCCACGCCTGTTATGGGGAAGGTGGGCCACGCGTACGCGAAGATGCTTCTGCGCGAGACGGGCGCGGTGTGCGGCGGCGAGCTTGCCGGGCACTACTACTTCCGCGACTTCCATTTCTGCGATTCGGGAGAATGGGCGGCGATGCGCATCCTGTCTGCGTTCGCGGAGGCGAAGCGGCGCGGCGAGAGCGTCTCGAGTTTTCTCGCGCCGATTACGCGCAGATACGCGAATTCAGGCGAGATGAACTTCAAGGTGGCGGACAAGCCGGCGGCGATCGAGCGCGTTCTGGCCGCGGCCGCTTCGTTCGGGGAGGAGCTTTCGCGCGAGACGATGGACGGAGTGCGGCTGGAGTTCGCCGAAGGATGGGTGTCCGTGCGGCAGTCCAACACGGAGCCGTATCTGCGTCTTCTGGCGGAGTGCGACACGGCCGAGCGCCTAGAGAGGTGGAAGGCGGCGATGGTGTCCGCAGTTGCGGACTAGTGCTGAAGAAGAACTGACGATTGTCCATAGTGTAACCAAGAAAGGAAACTGCAATGAAATGCAACATCAATGGGAAATGGGTGTCCGCAGCGTTGGCCGTTGCGTTTGCCGCCGTCATGCCGGTGTGTGCGGAGGAGGAGCTGGTCAAACTGAGCGATGAGCTCGCCATGCCGAAGTCTATGAACGCCAAGGTCGGCTGCGAAGGTGACATTCCGTGCATCGCGCTCCAGGTGCCGCACAGCAAGGGCGGATATGTGTCGGTGGGCTGTGGCAAGAGCCACAAGGTCGCGAACGAAGACGCGATTACGAAGCTCCAGGAGGCGGTCGGCCGACTTGGGGACAAGTTGGTGCGCTTCCGCGTGGGCGATGCCACGTTCTACGGGTTCTACTGCAAGGAATGCGGCGGATACGAGGGACACACCGTGGCGATGGGCGGCTTTCAGGCCTTGTTCGTATTTCCGCCGAAGGGACGTGGACTTGATGCCGAGTCGCTTGAGATTCTGAAGAAGGTGGTTTTCCTTCCGCAGAAGGGTTTTGGCATTGACAGCGCGATCAGGCTGTACGGCCCGAAGAGTCCGATGAAGGCGGCGGTGAAATTCCCCGTGCTGAAGAAGATGGTCGAGGCGCGGCCGGAATGCGTCGAGCTTATCGCTCTGCTTCATGATGTGGCGAAGGAGGCTGGGGAAACGGCGGCTGCGGCGTGGTGCGAGGCCGAGCTGAAGCGGCTTGACCCGGAGGTGTACGGAACGCCGACGACTTCTGTGCCGACGTTCGATTTCACCTGCACACAGGGGAACAAGATCACGGAGAGCCTCGGCCTTTACAGGAAATTCGCGAAGAAGACGGTCAGCATCCCGACTGGCGGGGCGGCTGCTCCCGCGTCCGTCACGCCCGCGCCGTCCGGCGATGGGAATGCCGTCGCGACGCAGGGTGGGGCGGTCGTCCTGCGACCGCCGCAGGGTAATGTCGCCCCCAACAAGACGAAGACCGTCATGCTACCCGGCGGCGCGACGATGGAGATGATCTGGTGCCCGGCGGGAACGTACATGATGGGGAGAAGAGCGGATTCCCCCTGCAAAGACTCGAACGACGTGTGCCCGCAGATCAAGGTCACGCTGACGAAGGGCTTTTGGCTCGGCAAGTACGAAGTGACGCAGACGCAATGGAAGAGCGTCATGGGGGCGAATCCTTCCGATCCGGAATCATCCGGCGACGATCTGCCGGTCAACAACATGTCATGGGACGATGCCGCGTCGTTCGCCAAGAAGGTCGGAGGCGGCGCACGGCTCCCAACCGACGCGGAATGGGAGTATGCCTGCAAAGCCGGGACGGACACCGTCTTCCACTGGGGCGACACCTGCAACGGCACGGAGGCGAACTGCAACGGTAAAAAGCCGTTTGGAACCGACAAGAAGGGCCCGAACATCGACCATGCCGTCAAGGTCGGCTCATACGCGCCGAACGCCTGGGGATTCCACGACATGGCCGGCAATGTCGCGGAATGGTGTTCCGATCGGCACAAGGACTATTACATCACGCACCCAAAGGAGTTGACGGATCCCAAGGGGGGAGACTCTTCAGTGCGGTACAGGACGGTTCGTGGCGGTTGTTTCTATTCATATTGGCGGGCTGTCGATTGCCGGAGTGTCAAGCGGGATCTGTGCCCGCCAGACGTGACACGGGCGTATGTCGGCTTCCGCCTTGCGATGGATGATGACGGCGAGGGCACTGTCGATACGCAGAATGCCGTCGCGACGCAGGGTGGGGCGGTCGTCCTGCGACCGCCGCAAGGCAATGTCGCCCCCAACAAGACGAAGACCGTGACCCTTCCCGGCGGCGCGACGATGGCGATGGTCTGGTGTCCGCCCGGTACGTTTATGATGGGGACGCCCGCGAGCGAGGCGGACCGCGAAAGCAAAGAGACTCTCCACAAGGTCACGCTCACAAAAGGCTTCTGGCTCGGCAAGTACGAGGTCACGCAGGCTCAGTGGCGGAGTGTCATGGGCGCGAATCCGTCCAAGAACGTCGGCGACGACCTTCCCGTTGAAAACGTTTCGTGGGAGATGTGCGACGAGTTTTGCAGGAAGGTTGGCGGCAAGGCGCGTTTTCCCACCGAGGCGGAATGGGAGTATGCTTGCCGCGCCGGGACCACTACGGCATTCTACTGGGGCGGCGCCCTCAACGGAGACAAGGCGAACTGCGAGGGCGATCATCCGTATGGAACAGACGTGAAGGGTCCATCCGCGGGGCATACCACGAAGGGAGGCACGTACGGCGAGAATCCTTGGGGTTTGTGCGATATGAGTGGAAATGTCGAAGAGTGGTGCTATGATTGGTACGATTTGCTCAAGGCAGATGATGCAGTCGATCCCAAGAACGAAACCAAAGCCCACTTTCGCATCGTCAGAGGCGGGTACTGGCGCGGATTCGCATCCTGGTGTCGTTCTGGGCGCAGGGGATACGGGCACCCCACTGCAGCAGACGACAGGCGCGGCTTCCGCATGGCGATGAGCGAATGATCCGCCGCTACATCCACGTGAACATTGGGAATGAAGACGACAAATTAGAGACATGACTATGAAACCTGATGAAAACGGAATATACCGATGGCGGCACTCGGTGAACCTGTACAGGAACCCGGGCATCCTCTGGCTGCTCTGCAAGGTGTTCAGCTGGATCTTCGTTGGCGTGATCGTGTTCGAGATGTGCCTGGACGGATTCGAGTTCGGACTTTCGTTCGTAAAGTGGCACTTGGTCGCCTATGCCGGAATGATCGCCATCGTGACGGCGAGCTACTACGTGTACGCGCTCATTCAGGGTGGGCGCTACACGTGGGACTTCGAGATGGACGAGAAGGGCGTGAACGCCGTTCAGGCTCCTAACGAGGCGAAGCGGAACAGGGTGCTGGGAATTGCGGTTGCGGCGATGGGCGTCGCGACGGGCAACGCCACGCAGATGGGCGTGGGCGCGACGGTCGCCTCGCGTGACGGGATGTACTCGCGATTCGAGTCCGTCGGCACGATCAAGGCCGACCGCAGGCACAATACAATACACATCCGCAACGGACTCTTCCATAACCAGATATTTGCGGGCGATGGAGACTTCGACTTCGTGCTCGAATACATCGTCGCTCGTTGCCCGAAGGCAAAGATCAAACGTTGACAAGGACATACAAAGGAGAAACAGACATGGACAGGCAGTCTATCAAGAACGTTGCGCGGGTCGCGATGATCGGCGCGTTGGCATGCGGCCTCGCGGGTTGCGGGGACGGTGGCGGCGATTCGGCGGACAAGGCGCAGGCGGCGACAAAGGGCGCGTCCGCGCCGGAATCGTCGCGCGCGGCGCCGGCCGCCCAAAAGACGAAGACCATCACGCTTCCCGGCGGCGCGACGATGGAGATGGTCTGGTGTCCGCCCGGCACGTACATGATGGGGACGCCCGCGAGCGAGGCGGACCGCGAAAGCAAAGAGACTCTCCACAAGGTCACGCTCACAAAAGGCTTCTGGCTCGGCAAGTACGAGGTCACGCAGGCGCAGTGGCGGAGCGTAATGGGTGCGAATCCGTCCAAGAACGTCGGCGACGACCTTCCCGTTGAAAACGTTTCGTGGGAGATGTGCGACGAGTTTTGCAGGAAGGTTGGCGGCAAGGCGCGTTTTCCCACCGAGGCGGAATGGGAGTATGCTTGCCGCGCCGGGACCACTACGGCATTCTACTGGGGCGGCGCCCTCAACGGAGACAAGGCGAACTGCAAGGGCGATCATCCGTATGGAACAGACGTGAAGGGTCCATCCGCGGGGCATACCACTAAGGGAGGCACGTACGGCGAGAATCCTTGGGGTTTGTGCGACATGAGCGGAAATGTCGAAGAATGGTGCTATGATTGGTACGATTTGCTCAAGGCAGATGATGCAGTCGATCCAAAGAACGAAACCAAGGACCACTTTCGCATCGTCAGAGGCGGGTACTGGCGAGGATCCGCATCCTGGTGCCGTTCTGGGCGCAGGGGATATGGGCACCCCACTGCCGCAGACGACAGGCGCGGCTTCCGCATGGCGATGAGCGAATGACGTAACCAACGTGAATCTGCCAACTACCAACCAACAAAGGAGACAACCAAATGAACTTCATAATCAGGAACATGGCGAGATTCGCCTTGATCGGAATGGCGGCTCTCTGCGTAGCTGGATGCGAGAAAGAGCTCACACGCGAGGAAATCCAGCGCAAGCAGCGTGAGGATTTTATCAAGGCCGATCGCCAGCTCAAGGAGAGACTGGCCAAGATCGAGGCCGAGCGCCGTGCGCGCGAGGAGATGTCGACGAAGACCATCGGCGGCGCGATGGTGAAGCGCACGCTGGAAACGGCTGCCGGCACTGCAAAGAGGGACAAGGAAGCGGACGACAGGGTGAAGCGGGCGCTAGACCGCGACTTCGGCGCCGCTCCTGGCGCGGAAGGGAGGAATGGCGATGGCAAGTGAAGTCAAAAACGGAATCCCCGCGCCGGGATGGTCTGACCGCGTGAACGACCCGGAAATCCTTGCGGGACTGGAGCGCAGGCGCAAGTCGGCGTTTCGATGGACGTGCATCGGCATCGTGCTGGCGCTGGCGGCGCCGCCTTTGGTCAGCAAGTATCTCGACACTTCCATTGCAATGGGCGAAGCCTGCAAGATCGGGTGCGTGATTGCCGGCATAATCGCGCTTTGCTCGTTTCTCGGAAAGCTTTCTCGCTCGGCGAAAAACGCCTACGAGGGCGAGGTGACGGACAAACGCGAGGAAATCCGCCATAAAAGCGGCAAGAACAGCGACAGCTACCGTATAGAATACGTCACCTATGTGCGGAAGACCGATGGCGACAAGGAGAAGATCAAGGAGAGTCGAAAGGGGGCCGTTTCCGCCTGGGAATACCTGAAGGTCGGCGACAGGTTCAAATACCATCCGCAGTTCGCCTTCCGATACGAGCTGTACGACAAGTCTAAGGCGGAGCATCTGTTTTGCCCCGTGTGCGCGAAGAAGAACCCCGTCGAGTCCGACCGCTGCAGCAGGTGCCATGCGCCGCTGTTGAAGTAGAGGAAACGGGAATCTTACGCCTGTGATTGATTCTACCGACGACAATTTTAACAACAAGCCTTCACCGAAGGCCAAAAAGAAAAGGAGTGCAAATCATGTTTTCTAAAGTCATCCCCCAGGGCCACTGCGTCATAGTAGAGCGCTTTGGCAAGCCCGTGCGCGTGGCGCAGAGCGGCCTCAGGTTCTTCCTGCCCGGTCTCGACAATCTGAGGAACGTAAGCAACGTCTGGGCCGACCAGACGAACAAAGAGGGCATTTTCATCGAATTGACTGAGCAGATCTGCGACACGGGTACGCGGGAATGCTTCACGCATGACAATGTAAAGCTCCTCGTCGACTGTGTCTACCGTTGGCGTGTGACCGACCCGATCAAGGCCGTCTACGAAGTGGACGAGCTGCACAAGTCTCTCAAGGAGGCCGTTCTAGGCGAAATCAGGTCGTTCATCGGCAAGAACGAGCTGAACACGGTGCTTGCTTCGCGCTCACGCATCTCCGAAAGCGTTGTCGCGGTGGTCTCCGACACCGTGCGCCGCTGGGGCGTGAACCTTACGGGCGTGGAGGTTCAGGAGCTGAAGGCGGACGATGCCACGCAGGGTGCGATGCTTCAACAGCTCGAGGCGTCGCGCCGCGCCGAGGCGATCAAGCTTGAGGCCGAGGGCAAGGCGTTCGCCGTGGTGCAGGAGGCGGAGGCCGCGAAGAAGGCCGCTATCCTCCGTGCCGAGGCGGCGAGCGAGGCGATCAAGCTCGTCGCCGAGGGCGAACAGGCGTACCTGACGATGCTCAAGGAGACTGTCGGTGCGGATGCTGCGGCCAAGGTGCTCATCGCGCAGAAGACGCTCGACGCGTACAGGCAGGCGACGAGCGATCCGTCGGCGAAGGTGTTCCTGCCGCTCTCGACCCTGCCGCCGGTGCTCACGGGAGAGGCCGCGAAATGAGCTGGCTGATTCCCGAATGGCTGCTGGCGCTGGCGCTCACGCTCTTTGTCATCGATCTCTTCACGGACGAGGAGGGGATCGTGTCGTGGATCGGCGTAGGCTCCGTCGCCGGATGGGTGACATGGCGAATCGGCGCACCGATTGCGTGGAGCGTTCTGATATTCATTGGAGCGTTTCTCGTATCTGGTGCAGCGTGGTACTGGTTGTTCCGAGGCTTGATCGGGCAGCCCGTCCGCCGTATCATGCAGAAGGGCGCGCCCAACGAGGCCGTAGTAGCCCTCAAGGGCGCAAAGGGGATGCTTCGCATCATCGACGGCAAGGTGATGTTTCGCTGGAACGGCGACGAGCTTTGGCCCGTCGCCAACCCGCCCGCAGGCGCGGTGGACGGGCAGGCGGTGGAGGCCGCCGGAATGAAGGACGGCCAAGTGGTGCTGAAGGCCCCAGAAGAGACAACATGAAAAAATTGGCACTGACGGCATTCGCGGCGGGTTTCGCCATGTCGAATGAGACATTGCATTTACGCAGTTGCGTGCTAGCGCTGAAAAGAACAATGGAATCGGCATGCCGAAGTCAAAGAACGCCAAGGTCGGCGGATGAGTGATTTTGGGTGCTAAAATGAAACTTGAAAAGAAAGGATCCTCAAATGGCATACGTAGAGAAAAAAGGCGTCCCCGAACCAGGATGGTCTGACCGCGTGAACGACCCCGAGATATTGGCGGGGCTTGCGAGAAACCGCAAGGCGGCTTTTGTCTGGACTTGCATAGGAATGGCGCTGGCGTTCGCCATCCCGGCGGCGATCAGCATGTTCGTCGAAAACTCCATTAAGATGGGCGATGCCCTGAAGCTCGGCGGCTTGATCGCCGGCATCATGTTCGTCTGCACGCTCTTCAGCTGGCTTTCCAAGGCGCTGAAGAAGCCCTACGAAGGCGAGGTGATCGACAAGAGGGAGGAGTTGCGCCGCAGCGGCAGCCGGAAGGATGGGGACAGTTCCTACAGTACGGAGTACGTCACCTACGTGCAGACGTCCGACGGCCGTAAAAAGAAGATAAAAGAGACCCACACGTTCGCGTATTCGGCGTGGGAGTATCTTAAGGTGGGCGATAGGTTCAAGTACCATCCGCAGCTCGACTATCCGTACGAGCTCTACGACAAGTCGAAGGCGCCGCACCTCTTCTGTCCCGTCTGCGTGAAGCAGAATCCCGTCGAAGCCGACCGCTGTTCGCGGTGCAACGCGCCGCTTTTGAAATAGGATATAGAAATGGAACGTGGCGAAAAAGGCGAGTTCAAGTGGGTACACGCAAAGCACCTGTATCGCGACTGGAGCAGCATCAAGGCGTGTCTCATCGTGTTCACGATCGTGCCGGTGATCGCATTCGTATTTTTCACTGTCGTGTGCGGTTTCGCGGACGGGTTTTCGCTCAAGCTGCTATCCACCCAAGGCAAGATATGGGGACTCGTGCTTCTTGTCTTCTGGGGGCTCCTGCTGCCTTCCTACTACCTCTGGGCCTGGGCGCAGGGCGGTGTGGACGAATGGGAGTACGAGATGGACGCGTGCGGCATCAAGGGGCGAAAGATCGCGCACAATCAAGGACGCCTGAAGTTTCTGCGTTCCATCGCCTGGATCATGGTGCTCTTCCCGATGAAGCCGGGACAGCGGCTGGTATTGAACAATTTTCTTTACGACAGAGGAAAGAAGAAGATGCATGTGGACCTCGTGATGTTGAGGGGCGTCACGTGCGACGAGAAGAAGGGCAAGATTTCAATCGATACGGTCAACAGCGCGGCGGAGATATTCGTGCCGCGCGAGGACTACGCCGAGGTCCTTGCGTATGTCGAGGGGCGCTTGCCGAAGAGGAAAGAGAAAAAGGCGAGTCGTGCGGTACGCGCGGCGTGCGTACCTTGAAAACGGTCTCCGACACCGTAAAGAAGGAGTGAAGATGCGGTAGACAGTCTAGCTGAAGAGATGGTACGCGTAAGGAGAAAGAGATGAAAGATCCAATCGGAATCGTAACGATGTTTTGGGCGGCGACTGCCTTAATTGCCGTGTCTGCGGCAAATGCGGATGTGCCGCCGCCGGGCACGGAGATACAGACGCCGACGGTATTCGCGCCGCCGCCGATGCCCAATGTCTCGTCTCGATGGAACAGGAGCCAGCCGTCTAGTACGGAGGTGCAGACGCCTTCGGTGTCGGCTCCGCCACCGGCACAGGGGGTCTCGCGCTTGAACAAGAAATACCAAGCACCGGTGCGTGAGGACTGGCGTCCTCATTCTGTCGAAGGCGGGGCGTGGACACGTGAAGTTCCGTCGGTATCGCACGAGTCCACTCGTCCTTCCACGATGCAAGACAGCGTGGACGCGCCGCGCGCGCCAAGCGCCGAGGTGCAGGAGGCGCTTGACATGTTCTCGGCGGATGACGGACTCACGGCGGCCGAGAAGCTTCCCGCGCTCAAGGCGTTCATCGCGGCGCACCCCAACGAGCCGGGCGTGGAGAAGCTCGTCGCCCTGTCCAAGAAGCTCGCGAAGGAGGCGGGAGGCGGCGAGGCAGGCAAATCGGAGAACGATGCTGGAATGGAGACCGTCCAGGTGGTTTCGACGAAACCGCCGTCTGCGGTGGCGGACGCGCAGAAGCCTGTTCCTTCCGACGCGCCGATGGACGAGGAAACGAAGGAACTGCTGGAGCGCCTCAAACAGCCGCCGCCGACGGAAGAGGAGATGGAGAGGGAGATGGCGAAGCTCCCGCCGCTCCCGCCGCTGCCCGTGCCGAAGATCAAGATCGAGAGAAATGCGATCAGCGCCGCGCTGATCAACTCCGCCACGCCCCGCTCGGCGATCATCAACGTGCGCGAGCAGATGCGCCTTTTCATCGGCGAGATGGACGAGGAGGACGAGAAGAAGTTCGACGAAAAGTGGGCCGCCGCGCTCGACTTTCCGTGCAAGGAGGTGAACGACTGGCTCAAGTCGGTCTCGCCGCTCCTCGACGAGCTCGTGAAGCTCAAGGCGGAACTTGAACGGTCCTACGCCGAGTACGAGGACGCGCTCGCCGAGGCGAACATCCTGCGCATGAACCGCCTGTGGATGGCGTCGCACGAGGCGATGCGCCAGGTACAGTGCGTCGCCGGCTACATGAAGGCCATCAAGACGCGGATGAACGAACTGGCGTCCGCCCTCTCCGCGCTCGGGCCGATGCCGGACGCGGCGAAGTGCAAGGAGGAGCGCGTCGCCGCGCGCAAGGCGGCCAAACAGGCGGTGACGGAGTGCTTCCGCCCGGAGGTCAACACGAAGATCGGCGGCTGGTACGAAATCGAGGGGAATATCGTCTACAGCAAAATCCCCGAGCCGCCGGAGAAGGGCAAGGCGAAGAAAGGCGCAGACGACCTTGAGTGGCGCATCGTGGCGGCAAGCAACCGGGTCGGAATCACGCAAAACGTCTGGAACCAGGAAAAGTTCTACATCCGACCGCTCGTGAAACTGGGCGAGAGCGGAATCGTCGTCGTCTACGTGAACGAACACGACGACAAATTCCTGTCGCTCAACGCCGACTTCAACGCCCTTGAAACCGAGGGCGGCGGCCTCGACATCTACAAAGGCACGGCGTTTGACATCTTGCCCTGCAAGGAAGGCGAAGTTCCCCGGATGAAGGTCAAGCAACTGGAACGCGTCGCGCTGCGCCCGTTCGTGGACGAGGACGGCAACAGCCGACTGCTCGTCCAGTTCACGTCATTCGGGAAGGGCGGCGGTTCCTGCTCGACGGCGATTTACCGCCCTGTCGGCGGGGAGGATTTGGAGAAGCTGCCGGGGGCTTCGAAGCCGGACATTGTCGAGTTCGCGAAGATGAGGGACGACGTTGACATGGTGCTCAAGGCGAAGAAGACCGTGGAAGGGTGGAAAGACAGGAAGTGGACCGAGGATCAAAAGGAGCAGATGGTGAAGACATACGGGAAGGACTGGCTCACGACAGCTGAGTCGCAGGTGGCGGCCAACTTGATGAAGCTCCGCACCGACGCCATGAAGGAGGCGATCGAATGCTTCAAGGAGTGGTTCCCGAAGGCGCCTTTCACCGAGATGCCGAAGGCGAAGGACGTCTACTACGTGCTCGCCGGCATGGAGCCGATCGACGTCAAGGAGAAGCCGCAGACGGGCGTCGTGTTGACGCACTACAAGAAGACCGATTCGTACTGCAACGACATCTGCAGACAGCTTGAGATAGAGACCAAATTCTCGTGGGACGTCAGGGATACGATCGAGAGCGTGGTGCAGCTCGCCATGTTCCGATGCGACCTGAAGGACATCGCGGAAATCTTCTGCGTCAATAAAACGTCCGGGGCGAAGCAGGCGCTCGACCACGCGACGTCGGAAGTACACCTGAAATGGACGCCCCCCAGCACGATCCTGAAGGCCGAGGACGGTACGCTCACCATGCCGGTCTGGCATGAAATCACGGTCAATCCGTTCAAGCACGCCAAGTTCGTGCAGACGGCTCCTGTTCGCTTGGTGGTGGACGGCAGCACGAGCAGCTCGCAAGTATACAAGATCGGACCGGAGACAAAGGATACCTTGACGAGCAAAATGATAGTCAATGGATGGGGCACCGTCAAGCCAGAGGAGATGGTCGAGTTCTACGTGGGCAACCTCGCCGGCGGCGAGATGGGCATCCGCTACAAGTACCGCCGGATGGTCCTCACCGAGGAGGAGGCGCAGCGGATCGCGCAGGAGACGAACGGCAAGTTCAAGGACATCATGCGCAAGGAGTGGGCGTCGCAGAACTTCGCCGACGCCGAGCGGGCGGTTGACGAATACGCCGCCAGGCTGGCCGCCGCCGAGGAGGAGACGTCCGACAAGCTCGACCGCATCGCCTTCATCAAGGAGAACATGAAGTGGGAGCAGGAGAACATGAAGCGCCTGAAGGAGCAGATGGCGAAGGAGCGGGAGCTCGCCAAGCAGTTCGTCGCGGAGAGGAAGGCGGCCTACAAGGACGCCGAGGGCATGCAGGCCGAGATCGCGAAACTCGACAGCAAGATGGAAGACGAGCGCCAGGACTACTGGTACAACATGCTGACGCTGAGCCCCGGCAAGGCGGGCGAGAGCGACAAGCGGTACTGGGAGGCGAAGTCGCAGAAGAACAGCCTGGAGGTCCAGTTCGAGACGGCTCGGGAGAAGGCGGACAAGGCGGCGGGCAAGGCGAACGAGCAGGCGGTGGGCGCGGCGCAGCGCTACGCGCAGCTGGAGTTTCAGTACATCGCGGCGCAGAGCAACCTCTCGCACGAGCAGGACCTGCTGCGCGCGGAGGAGACCGGCGTGTTCAGGCACACGCCGTCCGCGTTCGACTACATGTGCCACCAGCAGCTGCTGGACAGCGCCCGGCGCGAGGTGGAGCGCGACCTCGAGGCCAAGCGGGTGCGCGACCAGGTTCGCGGCCAGATACAGAAGCTCGCCGAGCAGGAGGAGGCGAGGAAGCGCGGCACGCTCCTTCGCCTCGCGAAGTACCACGACGAAAAGGCGGCGTTGGGCACATACGAGGCCGCGATCAAGCACTACGACAGCATGCCGCCGCCGAACGAGGACAGCATAGAGGAGTGGCGCGCGTTCGGCCGGGCCATCGGAAAGGTCAATGCCGGCCGGGCCGAGAATGCGCAGGCAAAGACGATCGAAGACATGATCACGACGGAGGAGAACCTGCGCCGCGCCGAAATCGCGAAGACCGGCAGCACGGTTGTCCTGTGCATGGGCGCGATCGGAGCGGGGACTCCGCAGGCCGCGGCGACGATGCACAACGTCCTGCTCACGAAGTTCGTCGCGGACGGTTACATCGAGGGCGGCGTCTCCGGCGCGGCGCTCGGCTACGTGCGCTTCCATTCGCTGGCGGTCGATTTCGTCGTCGGCGGCGTCGAGGGCTACCAGTCGGGAGGTTATGCCGGGCTCGCCGCGCACTGCGGCATGGCCCTCGCCTTCCACGTGGGCATGCCCCTGCTCGCCAACAGCAAGTACCTGAAGATGGACATGAAGAAGATCCCCGGCGAACTCAAGTCAGACATCGCCAGCGGCGCCGCGAAGCTGAAGAACATGCTCAAGTTCACGCCGAAGGCGGGCGCGCAGGCGAAGTCCAAGACGGAGCTGGAACTGGAATACGATAAGTTCATGGAGGACGGACAAGAGGCCGTGAGCGACTTCATCCGCAAGGTGAACAACATTCACAGGATCAACGAGAAGACCATGACGAACGAGCAGATCAAGCAGTTGCGCGGCGAGCTCGTGAAGGCCACCGCGCGCGTCAACGAGCACCCCGGCGCGAAGATGATACTCAAGATGGACCCCGCCTACAAGAAAGTCGGCGAGCGCTTCAACGAGGAGGTCGGGCGCATCTACAAGGCGACCGAGAGCCTGTACTACAAGGATATGTTCGCGCAGGGCTTCAGCTTCACCAAGATCAAGCAGTTCCGCAACGCGTCCTCCAAGGGGACGGTGGGCATGGACGCCGACTTCGGCATCGCGGACGAGTCGGTGCCGATCCGGTTCGAGGGACGGCGCGCCACGCTCCACGAATACCAGCAGGTCGGCCAGCCCGCGCTGGAGCGCGCCTACAAGAAGGCCTGTGGCGGAGACTTCAAGAAGGCGTGGGGGCAGCTCACCACGTCGAAGGTCGCCGAGGGCTACCAGAACCTCGACTGGCTCACGAAGACGGGCACGCAGGATCAGATGCGCGAGCTGCTCAACGGCATGTCGCTCTCCGGGGCGGAGCAGGCGATGGACGTGACCTACTTCAAGGCGGCGGAGATGATGAACAGCAAGGACTTCCCGAAGCTCGTGATGACGCGCGAGGCGTGCCGCGGCACCGTGAAGGACATGGACACGAAGTTCTTCAAGGCGCTCGACGTGCGCATTGCGGACCTGAAGGCGCTCAAGGCGAAGAAGGGCGCGTCGTTCTCGAAGGGCGAGGAGCGGGAGCTCACGCGCCTGACCGGCGCGCGCGAATACTACACCGGCGTGCGCGACACCCTAGACTCGGTCGCGCAGGGCAAACTGCCGCCTGGCCAGTACGAAGACGCCATTCGCGCAAGAACAGGCGACAGGGACCTGCTCGACACGATCAACGACATGCGCGATATGATGAAGTCGCTCGTGTTCTGATCACGCCTTGACTTCACCGTGGCCGGGGGGTGTCTGCTCGCCGAGCAGGTTGGAGACGAAGGATGATCATCAAGCCATGATCGCGAAATTCGCTGGTGCCCTAGCAAACCCAAGTTGAACGAGATGACGACTATGAGAATCATATTCACCGCGACCTTGTGTGTCGCTTCTATGAGCTGGAGTATGCAGTGCGAGACCCGCTCCATCCAGGATGTGTCGTTCCGGCGTGTGTGGGAGGGGCGGCATGTGTTCGACGCGGAGCTGCCGTTTCCCTCAGGGGTGACCTTCCTGCCGGCGGCGCACTATGCGGCGGAGGTGGCGTCGCTTCCGGCGGAGCTGCGCATCGAGGATTGCGCGGGGAGGCCGATCGCCCGCTTCGCAGCGCCGAAGGACGAGGTGCCTCCATTCACCATGCATCTCGCGCTCACCGGCAGGCACAAGCCCGCTGTGTTCGTCACGAAGGACGGCAAGACGCGCCTTGCTTACATAGGTGCGATTCCCGCCGGCTTCGACATCCGCGCCAGGACGAACCTGACGTCGTTGGTTGTGCGTCCGGGCGGCGGCGCTGGGACTATGAAGGCCACGACGTCCGCAGGCGTGGGCCAGGCGGACGTGCGGTTCGTCACGCGCGGCCGCCGCGGCGAGCTTTTCAACGAAGGAGGGCGGCTCTTCTTCACTTTCAGCGCGCGCTTCTTCGGGTCGGTCCTCGGCGTCGGCAGCATTGATCCTGCGAAGCCGGAGGAAGGCGTGCGCTATGAAGGGCAGATCCTCTTCGACTACGGCGACGGCCTTCTCCGCAACGACTTGGCGGCGCATCTCTTCTTCGACGACGAGGCCGGCGAATGGCGAGGCTGGGCAAGCAACTTCTCCACCGGCAACGACGCGCTCGGCACGCGCGCGCCGGGCGGCTTGAACGCCGTCTGGAGCAGGGAATGCCCTCTGCGCGGACTCTGCGTGATGAAGGCCAAGACGCTGGGGCTTTCCGGAATGAACGAGGACCCCAGCGGCGTGTGGGATGCCGCCGCGGGGAAATGGCGTCTGCTCGTCTCCGCGTTCACCTCGGCGGGCATCCGCGCGCAGATGCTTGAGTCCGACCGCTGGGACGGCGGATTCAAGCCGATCACCGGCACGGTGGCGGAGGACTCCACAGGCACCACGATCGCGTTGGCGGGCGGCGTTTGGCATTGTCTTGCGGGCAGCGTGGATCGCGCATACTATGTGTATTCGTATCCCGATCTCAAAAAGCGTGGCAGGCTCTCCATGTCTCCTGAGCCTTGGAAGGAGATGAAGGGCTGGCCGCACGGACGCGGCTGGCCGGCGTTCGCCGAACTTCCCGCAGGGTGTCCGTCGAAGTTCCTTCTTCTCACTATGGACCGTGTGAACTTCCCGGGGATGCCCACTCCCAACTGGACCTACGGATCGCTCTCGATCTACGTAGGCGATTGATGCCATGGCCGCCGAGATATGATATAATGGTCGCATGAGAAAACAGCTTTTCATGCTCATTGTGGGCGCGTGCGCGGTTGCGCACGCGGCCGAATTCGACGTGCAGGGGGACTTCGCGTCCAAGCCCGGTGCGAACGGCCTTCCGGCGGGGTGGGTGTTCCACACGTGGGAAGGATACTTGCCGAAGCCGATGGCGAAGGTTGTGGAGGGCGATGCGAAGGGCACGTTCGCGTTGAGCGTCGACGATGTGCGCGGTAAGCACGGCGCGGGCGTGATGTCCGCCGTGAAGCGCGCGGGGACGTGTCGCGACCATGTGACGGTGGGGCTGACGGCGCGCGGGCGCGGAAAGGCGTGGGTCACGCTCGTACGCTGGAACGAGAAGAGGGCGTGGAACCAGACTGAGTCGCGGGTGGCGATCGACCTGACCGACGAATGGACTGCGCACGAGTGCCTCTTCGTCCTCCACGACGGACCGAGCGGCGAGACGAAGTCGTTCCAGGTGGAGCTGGGGCTGGACAAGGGCTCCGAGGCGTGCTTTGCCGACGTGTCGGCGGACCATTCTCCGGCATGTCCCGAGGAGCGCGCCGCCGCTGTCGGCAAGGTGGCGCGCACAATGAAGAGATTCATTGACACGAGCCGGGAGATCGCCTCGGACGACTTCGAGGACGCCGCGCGCGTGCGCTCGCCTTCGCCCGAGCTCGTGCAGGACATCATAGCCCCGGGCCTCCTCTCCAAAACCACTCTGGGCGTCTATCGTGGCGACAGGCCGTTCACTGTGCAGATGCCGGGCGGGGGCGGGCACGCGCTTCCGGAGTCGGCTGGGAACTATCTCTCGGCGAACGCGCGCATATACGATTTCGGGCGCAGGACGCGGACGGCGGCGCGCGCGCGCCTGGGATTCTCGGTGTCGGGCGGCGGCGCGGCGCGCACGGTTTTCGTCGACGTCGAGAGCGACCCCGCGAGGGCGGATCTCGTGTGCACAGTGCTCTGCGACGGCGAACGGTCCGGGCGGATACGCGTTCCCGTGAAGTCGCTGCCGGCGGACTTCATGCTCGGCGTGGCGGCGGACGGCGCGTGGTTGTTCAGCGCCACGAGCCTCAGCGACTCCAGTTCGCGCGTGCGCCGCGGATCGTGCGCGCCCTTCCCGAAGGGCGCTACCGCCGAGGCGTCGCTGGAGGTGGTCCCGAACGCCGGGTCGGCAGAGATCACGCTCGACACGCTTGCGCTGCGCGAGACGAAGGAGACGGTGAAGGACACCACGCCGCCGATCATCCTCGAGCGCGCGCGGGAGTTCGACCCCGTGAAGGCGGGGTGGCCGCTCGTGTTCGCCGACGAGTTCGACGGCGACTCACTCGACTGGAGCAAGTGGTTCGTGCCTTGGTACAAGAAGAAGGACTCCGCGCGCCACTTCTCGCTGGACGGCAAGGGACACCTCGTCTTGAAGGTGGAGAAGGACCCGAAGACGGGGAAGCTCGACACGGGCAGCATCTGGTCGAAAGACTCCTGGCGGTACGGCTACTTCGAGGCGCGGCTGAGGTACACGCGCAAGCCTGGATGGTGGAGCGCATTTTGGATGTACGGCATCGCCAACCGCAATCCGTTCTGGGACGGCTTCGAGATCGACATCCAGGAGGACTACTACACACGCCCGAAGACGAAGGGCGGGCCCGAGCGCAGGACCATCGACCACAATCTGCACGTCTATACCGGCCCGTTGCTCAAGAGCTGGAACTACAACTCGGAGCTGCCGGGATCGCTGGACGACTTCTACACGCTTGGATGCAAGTGGACGCCGTTCGAGATATCCTACTACGTGAACGGCAAGTTGCTTTCGTCAAAGGCGGCGCACAGTCCGCATGACTCCGTAACCTTCGATGCGTTCAACCATGCCTACGGCATCGTGCCGCTGCACGCCATAGTCTCGGGGCAGATAATGGGCAAGCAGTGGTTCGCGAGCGACATAGAGGGCGTGGAGTTTCCGGAGGAGTACGTCCTCGACCATGTGCGCGTCTACAAGTTCCCGGAGGAGGACGGAACCTTGCCCGAGGTCGACTTCGCGAAGGACCAGGACCGCTCGCTCTTCGTGAAGACCGGCGACAGGCTCAGCTTTTCCGCCACCGCGAGGCCGGCCGCGAAGACGCGCAGCCCGGTGAAGGCCGTGTATCTTTTCGACGACGGTTATCTTATCGACTTCAAGACCGAACCGCCCTACGAGTTCACGCTGCCGTTCACGAAGGAGCGCTACTCGTCGACATGCTGGGCGCAGGGCGGCAGATCGGGGGCGCGTCCAGCGTTCGACTCGTATCCGCATGTGTTCGTGGTGGCGGCGCAGGACGCCGCCGGACGCGTGAGTCACTCCGGAAAGATAGTCAAGATCCTGCGCAATGCGGACGGATTCGAACCGCACGACAACGCTGACCGCACCGTGCCGGCGTTCGTGCCAGCCTGGACCTACGACGATGGCGGACAGGGTGTGGCCTACCACGACACCACCGTGGGGAACAAGTTCTGGGGACGGAAGATGCGTCCGCTCGAGGACGTCGACGCCGGGCCGGACGGACTCTACTACACGGACACCGGGGAATGGCTCAACTACACCCTTCGCGTGGAGAAGGGCGGCGACTTCGCGATCACGGCGAAGTGCGGCGACTGCGGCGATATTCCGGGCGTGCGCCGCGTCCCGCTCTACATGGACGGAAAACTGCTCGGCACCTTCGAGGTGGAAGGCGTGCGGCCCGACGCCGGCAGGACGCTCAAGGCGCGCCTTCCGGCGGGGCGGCACACGTTCACGGTGCTCCTCCATTCGCCGATAACCTTCAAAGGCCTTGATTTCGCGGAGTAAACGTGTGTGGTCTTACAAAAGAAAACGCTAACGCTTTCGCGCGGAATATGGTATCATATTAAGACGTAATCCGCCCGTAGGCGGACAAAACCAAGGAGAAATCAAAGATGGACATCAAGTTTGGCGGCGTCGTCGAGAAGATCGTGACGCGCAAGGAATTCCCGCTCAAGAAGGCCCAGAAGGTCCTCAAGGGCAAGACAGTGGCAGTGCTGGGCTACGGCGTGCAGGGTCCCGCCCAGGCGCTCAACATGCGCGACAACGGGATCAACGTTATTGTTGGCCAGCGCAAGGGCAAAGGCAAGAAGTCCAGCTGGGGCCGTGCGCTTGCGGACGGCTGGGTGCCCGGCAAGACGCTCTTCTCGCTCGAGGAGGCCGCTGAGAAGGGCGACATCATCATGCTGCTCGTCTCCGACGGTTCCGTGAAGGAGGTCTGGAAGAAGGTCGAGAAGTTCGTCACCCCCGGCAAGGCCCTCTACTTCTCGCACGGTTTTGCATATGTCTACAACAAGCTCACGGGCGTCAAGCCCGCCGACGGCGTGGACGTGATCATGGTGGCCCCCAAGGGCTCCGGCACCAACGTGCGCCGCAACTTCCTCAACGGCGCCGGCATCAACAGCTCCTTCGCCGTCGCCAAGGACGCGACCGGCAAGGCCAACGACCTGACGCTCGCGATCGGCATCGCCGTCGGATCCGGCTACCTCTTCCCCACTTCCTTCGAGCGCGAGGTGACGAGCGATCTCGTGGGCGAGCGCGGCATCCTCATGGGTGCCCTCTGCGGCGTGATGGAGGCGCAGTACTACACGCTCCGCAAGAACGGTCACACCCCGTCCGAGGCGTTCAACGAGACGTGCGAGGAGCTCACGCAGTCGCTCATCCGCCTCGTCGACGAGGAGGGCATGGACTGGATGTACCGCAACTGCTCGCAGACCGCGCAGCATGGCGCGCTGAAGTGGCGCCCGATCTTCAGGAAGGCCGTCGAGCCCGTGTTCAAGAAGCTCTACGCTTCCACCAAGGCCATGAAGGAGGCGAAGGAGGTCATCCGCGACACGGGCCGCGCCGACTACAAGGAGCTGATGGACGCTAAGCTGCAGGCCATGCGCGAGAGCGAGATGTGGCAGACCGGAGCGGCCGTCCGCTCCCTGCGGCCGCACGAGAAGGCGAAGGCCAACGCGGCCACGGCCGCCGGCGTGAAGGGCCGTCGCGATGCCTGAGTCCCGGGATTTCCCGGCAGAAGCGAGGAGATGCGCCCGACATGGTCGGGCGCATCTCCTTGTCGGTAATAGGAGGACGTGACGATGAACATGTGGAAGATGGCCGCTGCGGCGGTGTTTGCGATGTGCGCCGCCGCGCCCGGCGTGGCCGGTGCGAAGAACCCGGCGGCCGACGGGCAGAAGCGTCCGATGGCGCTTATCATCATGTGGGACGGCTTCCGCGCCGACGGCATTGAGAACGCCGATCTTCCCAATCTCCGCAAACTGGCCTTCGGAGAATGGCAGAGCGGCTACAACGGCGCGTGGTCGTTCGCCGGCAAGCCGCTTTCCGACGCGCGTCCGTACAGCTTCGCCAACCACGCCTCCATCCTCAACGGCGTGACAGCGTCGAAGCACGGAGTCTGGTTCAACCACACTTCCCATGAGTGCCGGGTGAAGGAGTGGCCCACCGTCTTCACCCGCATCCTCGACGCAAGGCCGAAGGCAAAGGCCGCGTTCCTGTATGCCTGCGGACACTACGACTGGGACCTCTGCCAGGACGAACGCGTGGTCCATGAGACCTTTGGGACCAACGTTCAGGCGGAGTGCGACCGGCTCGCCGCGATGTACGCTTCGCCTGACGCGCCTGACGTGGCCGCGCTCTTCCTCGAATACCCCGACGCACAGGGGCACGCCAAGGGGTACTACCCCATGAGCCCGCAGTACCGCGGCGCCATAGTCACGAACGACTGTGTCATGGGCAAGGTGCTGTCGGCCATCGCCGCCCGCCCCACCTTCAAGGACGAGGATTGGCTCATCATGTTCACGGCGGACCACGGCGGATACCACCAGATGCATGGCTGGTGGGACGCGCACTCCCAGACGATCCCCGTGATAGTGGCTGGGCGCCGCGTCGTGAACGGCCCCATGGCCGGATTCCCACGGAACTACGATCTTTCGACGACGACGCTTGCGCATTTCGGGATATCCGCCGAAGGGCTCCATCTGGACGGTCGGGTGATAGGCGGAGACCCCTCGCCGTGGGGCCCTGCCGCGCGCATCGGAGAGTCGCTCGCCTGGTATTTCCCGATGAAGGAGAAGGTGAAGCGCCTCGTCAACGCAGTCCCCGGCGGCGGCGGCGTGGACCCAGTGGGCGACGAGGAGTATTTCAATCCCAACAGGCCGAGCGGACTCTTCAAGGGACACTGTCTGTATGTCGGTGGGGACGAGGACGTGTCCTGCGCCGCCAGCCTCGTCGGCTCGGAGGCGATGTTCATGTGTCTTAGGCCGGCCTTCACGATATCCTTCTGGGCGCGGATGTACCACCAGGCGGGAGATCCGGTGGTGATGGGCAACAAGACTCTCGCGCGGGAAGGAAGCCCGGGATTCGCTCTTGTGCAGGCTCGCCACACCGAGCGCACGGGGCACGGGGTGTGTCTGGTGTTCGGAACGCCGGAAGGGAAGGACGTGCTTGTTGGAACATACGACGTGGAGTGGAATGAATGGTCCTTCTACGCCGTCGTGTTCACGCCCGACGGGCAGGCTTGGCTGTACCAGGGACGCAAGGACGGCTCGTTCCACTGGGTGTGTGCGCGCGCGGAGCGGGCGCTGCTTGCGAGCGGGCTGCCGCTTCACATAGGCCAGGACGGCACGGGATGTTGGAAGTGGAACTACAAGGGCCACATGGACGACATGGCCGTCTGGCGGCGTCCGCTTTCGATCAAGGAGGTCCGTGCCGTATTTGACGCCGGAAGGGCGGGCAAGCGCCTCGGAGACGTTTTGTGAAAACTGAAAGAGAGGATGGAGAATGAAGAAACTGCTCGTCATTGCGCTGGCATCGGCCGCGTGCGCCGCCACCGCGCTTGAATTCACCGTGGAGAAGGACATCTCCTACTATCCGGAGGAGGTCCTTTCGCGCGAGGGCGACTACGCCCGCAATCGGTGCAAGCTGGACTTGCGCCTGCCGGTGGGGGTCACGAACTTCGCCACAGTCGTCAACGTTCACGGCGGCGGCCTCGTGAGGGGCAACAAGTGCTTCGCGCCGTGGCCGGGCGAGGCGCGTGCGCACGACCCAGTCGCCGGGGTCGCCGTGGGTTACCGTCTGCTCACGAACGCCACGCCGGAGCAGTGCGTCTCGGACGCGGCGGCGGCTGTGGCCTGGACGGTGAAGAACATCGCCAGATACGGCGGCGATCCGAAGAAGGTGTTCTTGACCGGCGTGTCCGGCGGCGGCTACCTCACGGCGATGGTCGGCCTCGACCCCAAATGGCTAGCGCCGCATGGGCTGAAGCCGACCGACCTCTGCGGCATTGCGCCGTTCACAGGGCAGATGACGAAGCACTTCAACGTGCGCAAGGTGGGGTTCAAAGACGTCGATCCGCAGTTCGTCCCCAAGATCGACGAATGGGCGCCGCTCGCGTGGGCCACCACGAACGCGCCTCCGGCGTGCTTTCTCACGGGCGGGCGCGACGTCGAGTGGAAGGCGCGCGTGGAGGAGAACGCTCTTCTCGAGGCGTCGATGCGCGCGCTCGGCAACACTCGCGTGGAGTTCCACGAGACCGAGGGCGACCACGGCGGCGGCGTGAAGCCAAGCTCCTACTTCTTCCGCGACTTCGTGCTTAAGACGTGCAGCGCCTACGCCGTTGGCGGATTCGCCCCCGGTGAAAGGATTGTGTTCCTCGGCGACTCCATCACGCACGGCGGCCATTACGTCGGCTATCTGCAGCTCTTCGCCGCCCTGCGCCACCCCGGCTGGGACGTGCGCTGCATGAACGCCGGCATCGGCGGCGACACGGCGGGCGGCGGTCTTGCCCGCGTCGATTGGGACGTGAAGGACATGAAGCCGCACCGCGTGTTCGCGATGTTCGGCATGAACGACGTCGGCCGCGATCTATATCGCACGACTTCTCCGGACGAGAAGACTCTGGCCGCGCGCGCGAATGCGATCGGCCGCTATGCGCAAAACGTGCGCAAGCTCGCGGACGCCATTCCGGCGATCGGCGCGCAGGCTGTCCTGGTGACGCCTTCGCCGTACGACCAGTATGCCGTCCGCACGAACGGGCAGAACCTTGTGGCGTGCAACGAGCCGGGGCTCGCCGCGTGCGCCGCCGCCGTGCGCGAGTCCGCAGCCGAGCGCTGCCTTGGCGTTGTTGATCTGCACCATCCGCTCACCGAGATCCTAAAGAAGCATCCCGACCTCGGCCTCGGCGGCCCGGACCGCGTCCATCCGCGCGAGCAGGGCCACCTCCTGATGGCGGCGCTCGTCCTCGAGGCGATGCGCACGCCGGCGCTCGTTGCGCGCGCAAGCGTGGACGCGCAGAGTCTCAAGATCGACAGGATCCGCTCCGGATTCACCGAGAACGCCGTAGTCTCGGACTTGCGCCGCACCGGCGACGGCGTGGCGTTCACATACGCGCCTAAGTCCATGCCGTTCCCTGCTTTGCCGGAGTATCTTGCAGACGACAAAATCTACCCTCTCACCGAGAAGCTCAACCGCGAGGAGATCGTCGTGCGCAACCTCGCGCCGGGGCGCTACGCGCTCATGTTCGACGGCGAGAAGCTCGGCTCCTACACCGCGGAACAGCTCGCCAAGGGCGTGAACGTGGCGCTTCTCCCCACTGCGAACCAGAAGCGCGCGCGGGCGACGGCGTCGCTCGTGTCCGAGCTCGTCGCGAACGAGGGGCTGCGCAGGAACCTGATGCTCAACTACGTCCGCTTCCGCCGCGCGAACATTGCGAAGGACGACTTCGCCGCCCAGGACAAGTTCCTCGACGACATGCTGGAGAAGATGAAGGCCGCCAAGAGCCAGTGGTACAAGGCGCATGTCGGCATCGCGGCCACGTATCGCAAGAACCGCACGCGCGCGGCGGAGCTGGACGACCGCGCAGCCGATCTGTTCGCCCGCATCAACGCGGTGCGCCCGGCCGTGTGCCGCGTGCGCGTGGCGCGCGAGGGGGACGAGTGACGTGCCATGGGAATTTCAGCATGCGCATAGGCCACGGATACGACTCGCATAGATTCGACGAAACACGCCAGCTTGTTCTTGGTGGCGTGTTGATTCCCGGCTCTCCGGGATTGAAGGGACACTCTGACGCCGACGTTCTCGCTCACGCGGTGATCGACGCGCTTCTCGGCGCGGCGGCGCTCGGCGACATCGGCGGGCATTTCCCCGACGACGATCCGAGATGGTCGGGCGCGGACTCCATGCGGATGCTCGCGGCAGTCGCCGCCGAGATCCGCGCGGCCGGTCTGCGCGTTGGAAACGTCGACGCCACTGTGATCTGCGAGAGGCCGAAGCTGCGCCCGCACGTCGATGCGATGCGCGCGCGAATCGCGGAGACGCTCGGGGTCTCGGTCGACCGCGTCTCCGTGAAGGGGAAGACGAACGAGGGGATGGACGCCGTGGGCGCCGGCGACGGGATGGCGGTCCACTGCGTCGCGCTTCTTGAAGAGGATGGACGATGACGGAATTTCTGGCGGACATCGCGGACGCGGACGTGGCGATTCTCGCTAACGGCGCGATGCCCTGTGGTGATGCCGCCGAGATTCTGCACCGCGCGCACTTTCTCGTTGCGTGCGACGGCGCAGTGGAGAATGCGCTTTCGCTTGGCCGCATGCCCGACTTCGTGGTGGGCGACGGTGATTCGACTTCTGATTCGAAAAGAGATGCGATGGGCGAGAGATTCGTGTGCGTCGACGAGCAGGAGACGAACGATCTCGCGAAGGCGTTTCGCTTTTCATGCGCGCGCTTCCCCGAAGCGAAGACGATAGTCGTCCTCGGCGCGCATGGATTGAGAGACGACCACTTCATTGGAAACGTCTCGCTGCTTCCCGACCTCGCGGAAGAGTCTGCGAGCGCATCCGTCTCGATGGTCACGGAGAGCGGAAGATTCGATGTTGTTCTCGGGCGTCGCACGTTTCGCACGCACGTCGGAGAGCCGGTGTCGGTCTTCGCTTTCCGGGCGGGAGTGGGTGTGGTTTCGGACGGACTTGTCTGGCCTCTTGAAGGGGTGAGGCTGGACGCGCTCTGGAGAGGCGCACTTAACCGCGCGGATAAGGAGACGGTCACGCTTGCGGCGGACGGCCCGATTGTCGTCTATCGGCCTGTCCCCGCGCGGAATCGGTCGTGACGGGCCGGTTTCAAGCCTGTAAACACTGGTAAACGCGCTAAAATGCAAGGGTTTGGCGGCTGTTCAGAACGTGTCTACAACTTGTCTACAAATTGTTCACTTTTTCTATTTGCAACGCCACGAAAAATAGTGTATCATATAGGCAGACGAGCGGAGTATGCGCCCGCGTCGGGTGCGCCGTGAGTCAATCGAAAAAAAGGATAAGTAAAATGGCTACCAAGGTTGCTGCAAAGAAGGCTCCTGCAAAGAAGGCTCCTGCCAAGAAGTGCGCGAAGTGCTGCGCGAAGAAGGCCCCTGCGAAGAAGGCCGCTCCTGCCAAGAAGCCGGCGGCGAAGAAGGCTGCGCCCGCCAAGAAGGCTCCTGCCAAGAAGCCGGCGGCCAAGAAGGCTCCTGCGAAGAAGGCGAAGAAGTAAGTACCTGCGGTTCTCAAAGCCGCATAGAGCTTGCCCGTGCCGATCGGCGGGCAAGCTCTTTTTTTGCACTCAGCAGTTGCCGACTACGACGCGGCGGAGATGCGAGCGGGCGGCGGCGGCGAGATGGCGGACTGTGTCGACCGGCGTGGGCGGAACGTCAAGGAGACGATAATGCGGGAAGAAGCGCGTCACATGAAGGGGAATGTCCGGCGAGAGCGAGGCGAGGAACGACGCGATCGTCTCGATGTCGGCCACGGCGTCGTTTCGTCCTGGGACGACGAGGGTTGTGGCTTCTACGTGGCATCCTGCCGAATGGAGAATCTCTATCGTGCGGCGCACGGCGGCGAGATCGCCGCCCACCCAGTCGTAGTATTCCTGCGACGGTCCCTTCAAGTCGATGTTGGCGGCGTCGATGAGCGGCGCCAGCTCTTCGACCACTGCCGCTTCGGCCATGCCGTTTGATACGAGCACGTTGAGCATTCCCCTTGCGCGGACTTCGCGCGCGCAGTCGCGGACAAACTCCCAGCCGACCAGCGGCTCGTTGTATGTGTAGGCGATTCCGAGATTGCCCGTGCCGCGCATCTGCGCGGAGAGTGCGGCGTCGGCAAGCTCCGCGGGCGTTGCGCTCTGCGCCGCCACTTCTCCCTCGCCGTGCTGGGAGATGGAGTCGTTCTGGCAGAAGGGGCATCGCAGATTGCAGCCGTAGCTTCCAACGGAGAGGATGCGGCCGCCTGGATGGAAGAACGCGAGGGGTTTCTTCTCGATCGGATCGAGGGCGATCGATGTGATGCGCCCGTAGTTCGCGCATTCTACGCGTCCGCCGCGCGCCTGGCGCGCGCGGCAGAATCCGGTCTCGCCCTCCGCCAGACGGCAGTGGCGCGGGCATGTGGAGCAGACTGCGTCACTCATGGAACACTTCCGCCTGGAAGGTTTCGAACTTTGCGCCTTCGCGCCATGCATCGCGGGAGAGCCCCGCCTTCTGGGACAGATAGGAGAGAGTGGTGGCCAGGTCCCATCCCTGTTCAGGCGCCACCTGCGGAAGGAACACGGCGAAGCATCCGTTCTTCTCGAGAGTCATGCCGTCGCGGCCGAGCACGATGTCGCGGCAGGAGGCGACTGGTTTCGGCGGAGTGAGGGCGGAGACCTCCACGCGCAGGCCGGCGAGCTCGCCGGGGGACACGGGGTTGAAGCGGGGGTCGTGGATGGCGGCGTCCGCGGCGCGCGCGACTACGGCCTCGACGAGCGGGCGCCTTGGAAGAATCTCGCCGATGCAGCCGCGCAGCGCGCCGCTCTGCCGGTCGTTGAGCGTCACGAAGGCGCCCATGCGGGCAAGCGTGGATGCGGGGGCGGAGCGCGAGAAGCGGTCGGCTGGGAGTGGCCTGCCGGTGCGCACGGCGTGTTCTGCTGATTCGCGGGCTATGCGGAGAAGGAACGCCCGTGCGGCGGCGTCGAGGGCTCCGGGCGCGGGCGGCGGCCATTCCGCGCGGCCTGCCGCGGCGGCGTAGCATACGAATCGGGTGTAGTCGCCGTCGGCGTCGCCGGACGTGGTGTAGCGGATGCGCGGGAGCTTTGTGCCGGCGGGGAGCGCGCGCAGGACGAGCTCGATCGGGACGTGTCCGCAGATGGTGGCGCCGGTGCGGTCGACCACAGCGCGGAATCCGTTCGCGTCGAGCGCGGCGATGCGCGCGCAGGCCTCGGCGTCGACGTCGGCCACGCGGCGGCGGACGTCGGGGCCGCCCTTCGTGCCGTAGGGTGTGTATGAGAAGTCGCTGCCGTAGTGGGTGAAGTCGGACGAGGCGACGAGAAGCGTCTCGTCGTCCGCCAGCTCCGCGAGTGCGCGGACGCACATGGCGAGCTGGTCGGGGCCGAAGGTGCCGGCGATCAGCGGCACGAGCGAGAAAGGCTTCTCCAGAGCAAGCTGCAGCAGAGGGAACTCGATCTGCGCGGAGTGTTCGCCGGAGTGGACGCTGTCGCTGCGGACGACGGGCGCGCGCAGAGCCAGGCGGTCTATCCACGCGCGGTCGACGGGGATCTCGCCGAGCGGCGTGGCGACGGAGTCGGCCTCCGGCGCCACGAGGCGGTTCTCGATCCACACGCGGTGGCTCGGGCCCAGAACGACGACGCGTTTGAAGGACGAGCCGCGCACTGCCCGCACGGCCCTCCACGCCGTCTCGCCGGAAAACGACCATCCCGCGTGTGGCAGGATCAGCACGTTCGGCCGCGAGGGCGGATCCGCCTCGTCGCGCGCGGGCGCTTTCTCCCATTGCGCCGCCATGGCGCGGATCTCGCGTTCAGTCCGGGGATACCATGCCCCCGCCAGCGTGCTCTGCAATGTCTTCATGTCGTGCTCCTTTCGCGATGCGTTCGCGATGGGGATATTTTACACGATTCCGCCGTCCGCGCAAAGTGCGAAGTGGACTTGCCGTGGGCGGGGACAATTGGTATAATCGGTGCATGAAAATCATATGCTGTCTGGCGGCGGCGGCGATCGCCTCCGCGTCCTGCGCCTCGGATCTTCCCGCGGCGGCAATTCCTCGCATGGGGCTCGGCAACTCCCGCGCGGTGTTCGAGACCACCGGGAAGGGGAACGTCGCGTTCCTCGGCGGGTCCATAACCGAGATGAAAGGATACCGTCCCATCCTGATGAAGTCGCTTGAGAAACGCTTCCCGCGCGTGAAGTTCTCGTTCGTGTCCGCCGGGGTGTCCTCCACGTGCGCGGACACCGGGGCGTTCCGCGTGGACGAGGACGTATTCTCCAAGGGCGTCCCCGACCTGTTCTTCGTGGAGTTCGCCGTGAACGAGGACCAGGACGGGCACAAGACCAAGGCGCAGTCTATCCGCGCGCTGGAAGGCATTGTGCGCCACGCGCGCCGCCTGAATCCGAAGATGGACATTGTGCTCTCCATGCTCGTGAACGGGCACGAGCTGAAGCAGGTGCAGAGCGGCGAGGTCCCCGAGCCGTATGCTGCGCATCTTGCCGTTGCGGACCACTACGGCCTTCCGACGGCCAACATCGGCGCCGAGCTTGCGGCCCGCATAGAGAGGGGCGAGTTCACCTGGAAGCTCTACCGCGACTGCCATCCGTCGCCGGAGGGGAACCGTCTCGTGGCGGACGTGCAGGAGCGTCTCTTCGACGCCGCGAAGTTCGGCGAGCCGTTCTCGGGCGGCGAGGCCGTCCCGCGCGCGATGCCGCCGCCGATGGATCCGCTCTGCTACGAGGAGGGACGCTTCCTCGACTTCTCCGCTGTGAAGATTGAAGGGGGCTGGAGCGTGTCGGTGCCGGACCTTTCCGCTTCGGCCGTCACAGTGCGCCCGCAGGCGCGCGCCGTGAACCTCCACGCAGAGAAGCCTGGGGCGAAGTGCTCGTTCAGGTTCGAAGGGACGGCGGCGGGGCTCTACGTCACAGCCGGACCAGACGCCGGGATGCTGGACGTGTCAGTAGACGGCGCGCCGCCACGCCGCGTCGATCTCTGGGACGCCTACAGCCCGCGGCTCCACTATCCCAAGACGGTGATGATCGCCGAGGGGCTTGAGCGCGGTCCGCACACGGTGGAGATGGTCCTCTCCGCCGAGCGCAACCCTGCGAGCTCCGGAACGGCCTGCCGCATATTCAGAGTGTGCGTGAACGGCCGGGCGGCCAGATGAGCCGCGGCTCTTCCCGCTACCATGCGGACGGTTTTTTGGTATAATATTGAAGCTTTCGGCCGAGGGCCGGGGCAAGAGAAAGGAATATAGAGAAATGCTGAAATGGAAGCCGGAACTGAAGGGACGCTCCCTGATGCGGATGACGTCGTTCACCAACGAGGAGATGCTGGATCTGATCGACCTCGCCGCGCAGCTGAAGGCCCGCCGCGCCGCCGGGGTGCGCGGCGATCTGCTGCACCGCAAGAACGTGGCGCTCATATTCGAGAAGTCCTCCACGCGCACGCGCAACTCCGCGCTGATAGCGATCCGCGACGAGGGCGGCGACGCCGAGTACCTCACGCGCCCGGACATACACTTCGGCAAGAAGGAGTCCGTTAAGGACACCGCGCGAGTTCTCGGGCGCATCTACGACGGAATCCTCTTCCGCGGCTTCGCGCAGAAGACGGTGGAGGAGCTCGCCGAGTTCTCCGGCGTGCCTGTGTGGAACGGGCTCACCGACGACTTCCATCCCACGCAGATCCTCGCGGACCTTCTGACGGTGAAGGAGACGTTCGGCTCGCTCCGCGACTGCACCGTGGCCTACGTGGGCGACGGGCGCAACAACGTGGCCAACTCCCTTATGATGGGCTGCGCGAAGGCGCGTGTGGACTACGTGTGCTGCTCGCCGAAGAGCCTCTGGCCCGATCCTGCGGTCCTGGCGGAGGCTGAGGCGGTGGCGCGCAGGAACGGCTCGTCCATCCGCGTGGTGGAGGACCCCAAGGAGGGTGTGAAGGGGGCCAACGTGCTCTACACGGACGTGTGGGTGTCGATGGGCGAGGAGGCCAAGACAGCGGAGCGCATAGCGCTTCTGAGGCCCTACCAGATCAACATGGACCTCATGCGCGCCACGGGCAACATCGACGGACGGCTCATGTTCCTGCACTGCCTCCCCGCGTTCCACGACTTCAACACGGAGGTGACTAAGGATTGCGGCGCGCTGGAGGTGACGGACGAGGTGTTCGAGTCGAAGTTCTCCAAGGTGTTCGACGAGTCCGAGAACCGCATGCACACGATCAAGGCGCTCTTCGTCTCCGCTCTGTGCGACGCGCCGGAGGAGTGACACGGCGCGTTTTTTCTGGTATAATCCAATCATCCTGAATGGAGTGCGTACGAATGGCCAAGCTTACTGAAATACCGTGGGAAGAGTTCGAAGCTCTGCCGCTAGAGGAAAAGAGGCCGTATCTGGAGAACTACAATCTCCCCGGCACGCCCTACCACACGCTTTTCGCGCAGCAGTTCGACCGTCCGCTCCTCGAGCGCCTCGCGGCGCTCGCGAACCGCATCCGGTTCATGGCGAAGACGAAGGAGGGAGCGCTGTATCTGAAGTCGCTCCTGCCGCACAAGCGCGCGATGCTCTACTTCTCCCAGCCTAGTTCGCGCACGTTCCTGTCGCACCTCGCCGCCTGCCAGATACTAGGGCTCACCGTGGGGTCGGTGCGCGACGCCGCCACGTCGTCGGAGTTCAAGGGCGAGTCGAGGGAGGATTCCATCCGCACGTTCTCGTCCTACTTCGACATGATCATAATGCGCACGCCGGAGAAGGGGCTCGCTGAGCACATGGCGTGGGAGCTTTCCAACTCGTCCCGCCCGATTCCGATCATCAACGCCGGCTCGGGGAAGGACCAGCATCCGACGCAGGCGCTTCTCGACATATACACGCTGCTGCGTTCGTTCGAGACGAAAGGCGGGTTCAGGAACAGGACGATCACGTTCTGCGGTGACCTTCTGCGCGGCCGCACGGTGCGCTCGCTCAGCTATCTTCTCACGAATTTCGAGAACATCCGCCAGGTGTTCGTGGCGCCGCAGGCGCTGCAGGTGCCGGAAGACGTGCTCCAGATACTGCGCGAGAAGGGGGCGAAGTACGCGGTGTCCGACAATCTGAAGGAGGCAGTCTCGCTGTCCGACGCCGTGTACATGACGCGCATCCAGGACGAGTGGGACCAGTCCAAGGGCGAGTCTGCACGCATCGACACCAGCCACTTCAAGTTCGGCGCCGAGGAGCTGAAGCTTCTGCCCAGGGACGGGATCATAATGCACCCGCTTCCGCGGCGCGACGAGATCGCGACGTGCTGCGACCACGATCCGCGCGCGATGTACTGGCGGCAGATGCGCAACGGCATGTGGATACGCTCGGCGCTGATCGCGATGACGTTCGGCTTCGAGAGGCAGATAATGTGCTTCGGCGCTTGACGCCGCCGCTGTTCACCAACAAACAAACGGAGACTGACATGCTTGAGAGAATGGAAAAGGCGAGGGACTGCCGGCGGGCCGCCTGGGCCGGTCTCGGCCAGGGTGGATGGTTTCCGTCCATCATGGGGTACCTGTTCAACTCGATCTCGCTGGGGTTGGCTTTCGCGGCTGTCGCCGTGTCGATAGTGGTGACGGCGCGGAGCTTTGAGATATTCGAGATGCTGAACATCGACGTTGATCTCCTCAGGTCTTTTCGCGTGAAGGAGGCTCTGGAGGGCATCGAGTGGAACAACATCGAAGACGTGCAGACTCTCTCCAACCTCTGCATGTGGATATCCTCCGTGGCGTTGCTGCTGCTGCCGTTGATGTACATGTTCTCCATAGTGAAATACGGCCTGGCGGCGATGGCCATGGCGGCGATGCGCAGGGGGGCGCGGTTCGGGCACGCGGTGTCCGGCTACGGACGCGGCTGGAGCACCACGTGGCTCATGGCCCTCGCCGGGATGTACCAGTTCTTCTGGACGCTTCTCTTCATCGTGCCCGGCATCCGCGCGTTCTATTCCTACAGGCTGATCTACTTCCTGCGCATCGACCGCCCCGAGCTGCCGGCGCACAAGCTGATCACTGAGTCCAAGCGTCTCATGGACGGTCGCCGCTGGAAGCTCTTCTGCCTGGACGTCAGCTTCATCGGCTGGTTCCTCCTCGCGGGAATCTCGCGCCATCTTCTGGATTGCGTCGTGTACCCCTACCACGCAACCGCCTGCGCGGCGTTCTACGAGGATCTCCTCAACCGCGACGAGGCCGGCGCCTTCGGCGCGGAGTTCGGGGCGGACGAATAGACTGGAGTTCGGCATGGAATTCATGACTGCGATGCGGGCGCTGTGCACTGCGGCGGCGGCTTCCGCACTCTGCGCGGCGTCTTGCGCCGACGCCGCCGTGTTCGACGTGAGGGAGTTCGGCGCGAAGGGCGATGGTGCGGCCAAGGACACCGCCGCGATACAGGCAGCGATAGACGCCGCCGAGCGCGCGGGCGGCGGCACCGTTGAGGTGCCTGCCGGCGTGTATCTTACCGGGTCGATCTTCCTCAAGGACAACATAGACTTCCACATCGGCGCCGGCGCCACGCTGAAGGGCAGCCCCGACAAGGCCGACTACAACGCCGTGGACGTCTGCCCCCAGAACGGCGTGTGTCCTTCCGAGTCGTCTTTCGGCGCGCATCTCATCCTCTGCATCGAGAAGGAGAATGTGACCGTGCGCGGGCCCGGCAGAATCGACGGCAACTCGATGGCGTTCCTCGTGGACGCGAATGGATGCGCCTGGCCGCGCGGACAGGCCGGCATACCGTGGCGTCCGAGCCAGATGCTGTACTTCGTGGAGTCCCGCAACGTGCGCGTGACGGACCTTTCGCTCGTCGACTCTCCCTACTGGTCCTGCTTCCTGCACGGATGCACGGGCGTGTGCGTGCGCGGGCTGGACGTCTCCACCCGCCGCCTCCCCATACACACGCACAACGGTGACGGGATAGACATCGACTGCTGCCAGTTCGTCACCGTGTCGGACTGCCGCATATCCACGGCGGACGACTGCATCACGTTGCGCGCGAGCGGCTCTCGCCTCAAGCGCCAGCAGGACTGCGCCTACGTCACGGTCGCCAACTGCGTCCTCTCCACGCCCTGCAATGCCGTGCGCGTGGGCGTGGGCGACGGCCGCATCCACGACGCTGCGTTCGACAACATAGTCGTCTACGACACGCGCACCGCGATCGACATCGTCTCCAGCTGGTCGAAGTCTTCGCGCGGCGTGGACATTGAGGGTCTCCGCTTCTCCAATTGGCGCATCGACTGCTGCGACTTTCTTCACTTCTATCCCAACTTCGCCAAAGACCGTATCATGCGCGACGTGACGTTCGCCGGCGTCACCGGAAAGACGCTCATCCCGTCGCTCGTGTCGGGCGCGGAAGGCTCTCCCCTGCGGCGCATACGCTTCCGGGACGTGGAGCTCCCCCACGGCACGATTCTGCGCCACGCCGAGGACGTGGAGTTTGTGGGCGGCAATTTCCGCACAGTTGCCTTCACCAAGGATGAGGAGGCTGCCCGCGAGAAGTTCCGCAGACGTCGCGCGGGGGAGATGTGGGGGCGGCCGTTCCTGACGGTGGCGGACATCCGCATCCGCGATCCCTTCATCTTCCCCGACGCGAAAAGCGGCCTCTACTACCTCTACTCCAGCATCTACGCGGCGTCCAACTGCGAGGAGCGCGTTGATTCATTCCTCAACACCGGAAGGGGCGTGTGCGCCTACACGTCGCACGACCTGAAGAACTGGCGCGCCGCGAGCGTCGTCCTCGATCTGCCGCCGAGCCTGGAATGCACTGCGGTGTGGGCGCCCGAGATGCATGAATACAAGGGCAAGTACTACATCTTCGCCACGCTTACGATGGGCGACGTCGTGATCGGGAAGGGCCCCGGCGGCAAGGACTGCCCCAAGCGCGGCACCTGGACTTTCGTCTCCGAGAGCCCGGCCGGGCCGTTCCGCATGATGAAGCGCGGTTCTGTCACCCCGCCCGAATGGAGCGCGCTCGACGGCACGCTGTGGGTGGAGAACGGCAGACCGTGGATGGTGTTCTGCCACGAGTGGACGCAGCTTGGCACGGGCGACATGTGCGCAGTGCCGCTGAAGGACGACCTCTCCGACGCTGACGGCGTGCCGATCACGCTCTTCAAGGCTTCAGACGCTCCCGATCCGAAGCGTCCCTGCAAGGTGACGGACGGGCCTTGGCTTTTCCGCGACAAGCCGGGCGGGCCTCTTGCGATGTACTGGAGCACGGACGGCTCGAGTGGCTACAGCGTCTACCGCGCAGTCTCCGGCGGCGGTGTCGCCGGGCCCTGGGGCGGGCATGAGATCGTCTTCGACAAAAACGGCGGTCATGGCATGGTGTTCACCGATTTCTCCGGAGTGCGTCGCTTCGTGATGCATCGCCCCAACTCGCCGAGAGGCGAGGAGCGCATGGTGTTTCTAGAGCTTGGAAAGGACATGAAATGAACCACCATGCAAACAACGGCGAGACGCGGATCGTCGTTGTCTGCTTTGTTGTTTGCGCGGTGTACGCCTCCGTGTTCGGTACCTTTTCGCCTTCTGGCTGGGGGGCAAGCGGTCCGACGTCACCCCGTGTAGGGGAATGTATAGGTGGGCTCGCGGGACGCGCGTGCCTGTCGAGCAATATCAACGGTAGGGCGCGGACTCCGGACGCGCCGCGAATCGTCTCTGGACTCTCCCTTGAAACCAGATTTGCCACCTCGGACGGTACACGTATCCGCGAACTTGCGAGGTCGCTCGACTTCGACTGGCGGAAGTGCTTCGACTTCGTCCGCGACACAATCCTCTTCGAGCCTTATTTCGGTTTTCTGCGGGGGGCGGAGCGCACGCTAATCGACCGCGAGGGGAACGACGCCGACCAGTCGCTCCTTCTCGTCGCGCTTCTGCGCGAGTGCGGCGTCCCCGCCACGATCATGTATGAGCCGTATGTGAAGGGCGATTCGTCGAATGAGGTCGCGTCTGGCTTCGTCGTTCCGCTCTCCTCCGCCACGAATCCCGGCGAAGGCTGCACCGCCGCCGAATGGCTGGGTGTGGACGAGACCGGGACGGGCTCGAACATCTACGAGCGCGTCTCGGCAAAGACGTTGGCGTTCCAGCGTCCCTGCTGGGGGATGTGGTTCCACGATTCGCCGAGATGGCTTTTCTTCACAGACCACTTCTGGGTGTCGGCCGAGATCGAAGGGGCGACGGTGGGCCTTGATCCGTCCTTCAAGCCGTGTGCCGTTCGCCCAGCCCGCGACGCCGCTTCGGACATGGGATATTCGCGCGCCGCGCTCCTGTCCGCCGCCGGCGGGACGGTGGGGGCGTCTTCCGTGCAGTCGCTTTCCGGATCAGCCGTCGACGCCGCGCTGGACAGTTGCGCCGCCGGACTCGAATCTGCATGGACGAACGTAAATTCCACTGCGGCGGAATACATCGGCGGAAAGTCCGCTGTCCCGCAGGACGTTGACGCGCCGCTTTTCTCCGGCACGATCCTCTCAGGCGCGCCCATCGACTTCCTTGCCCAGAGCGACGACTTCAAGAATTCCTTCCGCGCAGAGGCGACGGTCGCGTTCGGTGTCTCGACGAACAGATTCTTTCTGGACGAGATGGGCATGCGGACTCTTTGGATCTCCTTCGAGACGGGACAGGGCGGCGGTCTGAACGCCGTCTGCCGCATCGAGGACGACGTTCTCTGGACGGAGCCGGTCGCCGGTGACGGCTCATTGTCCGTCTCGGTAGTCTGGACGAACACCTCTACCTACGCCGAATACACGCTTTCGCCGTCAGTCTCTAACGTCTACGTAGTCCCGGTCGGCTTCGGCGGCGACGCGCCGGGCGGGATGCGCAGATTTGCGGCGGATCGATTCCTCTCGGCCCGTGCGAAGTGGGGCGAGGCCGATCCCCGCGCGGTCGCCGCCGCGCTGCACTTCCTCGGCGTCTCGTGGCAGTCGCAGACCGCCATGTCGGCGCGCCTTGCGAACGGCCTTGCCGATGAAGAATGCCATGAGTTCTACTCCATCGGCGTCGCCGGCCAGGCAGGCGCGCCTTTCGTGGACATGAAGAACAGCTGGAACGGCCACACGGGCGGCAACTCCCTCTTCCGGACTTTGACGATCCTGCGCTCCGCGCTGGAGCACGCCGTGCTGGACCAGCTGAACGGCCCGGACTCGCCCGCCGTCTCGACGGTCAAGACGCTTTCGCTCGCCAATGCGTCGGAATCGCCGGTGTTTCTTGCGGACTCCGGGAACTGGCAGACGGTTTCGGCGTCCCTTGTCGGCTATTCGCCCTCCGAAATGGCGTCGTTCTCCTCAATGGTGCAGGGCGGAGCGTCGTTGCTTCTTCCAGGCGGCGCCGTCTCGCTCAACGACTGGGCCGGCAACGGCTGGATGGAGTGCGTCGAGAGCGGCGGGGCGACGTGGGTGAGGATGATGATCTCGGGCGGGCTTAACGGCGGGTACGGCAGCATGTGGTCCTACATCGGGACATACAACACATTCAACAGTACGCACATTGCAATCATTCCTGTTTCCCCGCATGGCGAGACCACCGCCGCCGACCCTGTGTCGCTGCCGTCCGGCGCGTTCGTCTCCTCCGCGCGCGACCTTGCGCTGAACGCCGGGACTCCGCTCGCCTGGACCAGGCGGTACGACTCACGCGCGCGCCATGCGGACGGTCCGCTCGGGCGTGGCTGGACGCATGGCTTAGCAGCACGGATCAGCGAGACCACCGACCCCGACGCCGTCTTCGGCGGCGGTTCCGTCTCCGCCGCGATCCCGTCGGTCGTCGCCCATGTCGTGGCGCACGATCTTGTCTCGTCCGAGGCCGAGGGCGGCCTCTCGAACGGCGAACGTGCCCGCCGACTTCTCCTCGCCGCGCTCGTCGCTGACTGGTGGACGCGGCGGACGACCGACACCGCCGCTGCGGTCGATCTCGGCGACCGCGCGCTCACGTTCCACCGTAGGGTTGATGGTTCATACGCTCCGCCGCCTGGCGTCTCCGCCGCCCTCGACCACCACCAGGGCGGTGGCTGGACGCTCGCGGAGCGCAACGGCCCATCATATCACTTCGATGCGTCCAACCGCCTCTCTCGCGTCGCCGACGTCTCCGGCAATGAAACCATCCTCTCCTACAGTCCGGAAGGAAAACTCTCGCATGTCGAGAACGCCTTCGGCGCGTCCTTCGATCTTTCGTGGAACGGCGATCACATCGCCTCCGTCTCAGACTCCGCCGGCCGCGCCGTCCACTACGCCTACGACGGCGGCTTTCTCACCAACGTCACGGACTCCGCCGGGAATTCGTGGCGCATGGAATACGATCCCGCCGTTGGCGCTCTCGCGGCGATGCGCGGTCCCGACGGCGGAGAGGCTGTCCGCAGCCGATACAACTCTCTTGGACAGGTGACGAACCAGACAGACGCATCGGGCGGCGTCTGGACATTCGGCTACGCCGCATCGGGAGGGCCGTGCCCTGTCACGGCCGATGGTAGGGCGGCCAGCCCTCTGGCCGCCGCGTGGGACGAAGACCCGCTAGGCCACAGGCAGTTGCAGACGTTCGACTCCGGCGGGCGCGTCCTCTCCCGCGCGTCCCGCGACGGCGCCGTTTCGCTGTTCGCATACGACGGACACGGACATCTCGTCACCAACATCGACGCGTCCGGGCAGATCCGCACGGCTCGTTACGACTCCTCGAACAATCTCGTGCGCGTCGCCGAGGGGACTCCACCGCTCGTCCGCGAGACCTGTTTCGCCTACGACGCCTCGAACCGCCTCGCCGCCGTGACCAACGCCCTCGGCGGCGTGACGGAGTTCCAGTACGACGCCCACGGCCGCGTCACGCGGATAGGCTTCGCCGACGGCGCTTCAATCATGCGCGAGTGGACTGCGAATGGTCTTCTTGCGTCGGAGACGCGCCTCGGCGCCGAATCCCTCCACACATCCTACGCATACGGCGCGAACGGTCTGCCCACATCGCGAACCACCACCGGCGTCGGATTGCCTCCAGGCGGGATCGCGGAGTCGTTCGCGTGGGACGCCGCCGGGAATCTCCTCTCGGCTACCGACGGCGAAGGACGGACGACTTCCTTCGCCTACGATGCGCGCGGCCGCCTCGTCTCCCGCACCAACGCACTGGACGGCGTAACCGCGTATGCATATTCCGCTTCCGGCTTCCTCACGAACGTCACGGACGCCGCCGGACGCTCGACGGCGATTCTCCGCACGCCGTCCGGCAAGATCGCTTCCGTCGTGCTTCCCGACGGCTCGTTCTCGACGAACGTCTACGATGCCGCGGACAGACTCGTCGCATTTACGAACGCCCGTAGCTCCGCCGTGGCATACACGCGTGACGTTGAGGGGCGCGTCACGGCGCGGACGTCCGCCGGCGGCATTGAGCGTGTCGCCTACGATCTTCTCGGCCTTCCAGTCGCCGCCACGAACGCCGCCGGAGAGGCGTCTTTCCTCGCATACGACGCGCTGGGGCGGCTTGTGTCGGCCACGGACGGCCTTGGCGCGTTGCGCTCTGCCGAGCGCGATCTGCTGGGACGCGTCTCGGCGGCGCACGATCCGCTCGGCAGAACGCGCGCATTCGGGTACGACGCAATGGGGCGGAGAACGTCCGAGACGCGTCCGTCCGGCGCGACGGATCGCTTTGCCTACGATGCGGCGGGCCGCCTCGTCGCCTACACCAACGCGGCAGGGAATGTCCACACGCTTGTGCGCGACGCGCTGGGGCGTGTCCTCGCCGAGATCGACGGCGAAGAACGCAGACTTTACGCCGCTGCATACGACAACTGCGGCAACGTGACGAACCTCGTGCGAGGCGATGGTAGGGCGGCCAGCCCTCTGGCCGCCGCCGTCTCGATGTCCTACGACGCGTTGAACCGGCTCGTCTCGCGCACGGCAGACGGCGAGAGGGAGGAATTCTCCTACGACGCCACTGGACTTCTCCTCACCGCGTCCAACTCGGTCGCGCGGGAATCGTTCACATACGATGTCTGCGGACGCCTCTCCGCCTCCTCGACGCTTATCGGGGAGAGCAATTATAGTGTCTCCTATCTTCGTGACTCCGGCGGGTTCGCGACGAACATCTCATACGGCGCGGGCATCTCCGTCTCGCGGGAATACGATTCGGACGGACGGCTCGTGGCGGTGCACGATTCGCTCGGCCACGAATGGACTTTCCTCTGGGACGGCGAGGGGAAGCCTCTCGGCGGCACGTCGCCGGACGCCAGAGCGCATTCTTTCACATATGACGCGGCGGGGCGGCTCTCGTCGTGGTCCGTCGGCACTATCGCTGGGCGCGCCATCGCGCGCGACGCCGCCGGGCAGCGCGTGAGCGACACTGTGACCGCAGGCTCGATGCCCAGCCCCGGTTTGTGGCGGCGCGCCGAGAACACGTTCGACCGAGCGGGCCGGATCGTCTCCGCATCCGTCGTATACGGCACGAACGCGCCGGTCTGCGAAGTGTATTCGCACGACGGCTGCGGCGCGGTGACAAACGTCACTGCCGACGGCGAAACGATCTTCGCCGCCGAGTATGATCCATTTGGCCGGCTCGTGTCTATGGGAGGGCCGCCGTCCTCGGCGGCCGCCTTCTCCTACGATGCACTCGGAAACCGCGTCCGCGCGTGGGGGCACGTGTTCATCCCCGACCACGACGACCCGCTGAAACGCCCGTTGCTCGAATACGATGCAAACGGCGCCGTGGTGCGTAGCTACATCTGGGGAGCGGGACAATTGCTGGGTTTCATTGACTACGGCGGTCGCGGGGCGACCGCCCTACCGAGCGATACCAATGGTAGGGCGGCCAGCCCTCTGGCCGCCACCCTACCGAGCGATACCAATGGTAGGGCGGCCAGCCCTCTGGCCGCCACCCTCACGGTCGTACACTGTGATGAGCAGGGTAGCGTCATCGCGCTTTCTTCCACAGACGGCACGATTCTCCACACTGCGCACTATGGTCCGCACGGCGAGGATTGGGGATCCACAGGCGATAACCCCACACCCTTCGCCTGGCTTGGCGGCCTCGGCGTGATGCGTATTGAATGTCCAGCGGTTTCTCCCTCCTCTCAACTCTTAACTCTTAACTCTCAACTCTCAACTCTATATCTTACTCGCCATCGCCTCTACTCTCCTTTACTCAGGCGCTTCCTCTCGTCCGATCCCATCGGTCTTTCCGGCGGACTCAATCTCTACGCCTACTGCTCCGGCAACCCGCTCTCCTACGTCGATCCGCTGGGGCTGTGCGGGGAGTCGTCATGGAATATTTGGACGCGAGTAGGGGGATTTTTCCAGATGATCGGCGGTGGCATCGAAGGTGGAATAGGTCTCGGATTCGCCACTGCGACTGCGCCAACCGTTGCTGGACCAGCACTTGGAATCGCGGTTGGTATGCATGGTGCCGATGTCGCGAATGCGGGCTTCTACACGATGTGGACTGGTGTGCCGCATGAAACATTGACGTCTCAAGTATTACAATCGTTAGGTTTGCCGCAGAATACCGCCACAGGTATTGACGCGGGACTGTCGATGGGATTGACATGGGGGGTGGGAAATACTTTGAGAATACAGGTTACAACCGAGTTTGTAAATTCTATTAATAATGATTTTCAAACGGTTATGGTTTCCCATTGGGGTACAGAGGAGATTTCTAGTGGTAGTTGGGTTATGAACGGTCCAGGAACACGGTGGGATTATTTTTGGTCTGGGAAATGGCAGCCCAACTGGATGATCGGCGATAACATTCCCGCCACGTATAGTAGTGGAAATATTTATATTGTGAATGAGAGTGCATTAAGCTATCCACCAGGATTGTCAATTTGGAAAGGTTTTCTTGGTCAACGTATATATTCAGGGCCAACAATCTCCCCTAGCTTCCCAATCAACGCGAGGTGATAATGAAATCGTTTATACTAGTTCTGAATACTTTAATAAAGATTATCATCATTTGTATGTTTGCATTTATTGTTTTTTCCTTTTTGAAACATCATATGATAGCTTCGTGGATCGTTGGCGGAATATTACTTAGTTGTTCTTTATTTGTTGCTGTTTCCAACTTTGTGGCATTGGTAAGATCGTTGATAACGCATAAGTTTCACTCGCAGGTGCCACTAATATCTCCTCTGTTCGGTATCTTCGGTTTGGTGTTGATACCGTGGAAAATGCCACATTATTTACTTTATCTTTTGCCGATATTGCTTGATTGTGGCACTATCATACTTTTTATCTCGCTTCCACGATTGTTTGGCGATCTGTTCTTTAACTTGGATTCGGTGAACATAAAACGTGAACTTCGGGCATTCATGGAGAAAAAGGGTTTTGTCATTCAAGACATTGAAGTATGTTTCTTGGATTATCCCAATAAAGACCGAAAGCTGGTTGTGAACTTTCTGCCATCCAATGATACATTTTCACATGGAATAAAGGCGGTTGAAAGAAATGTGCAGATGATAATTTATTTTCTTGTGCGCAGAAGATTCACGCGTAATGTGAATTGGCTTCAAATCGCGGTGAATGTGGAATGTGATGGTGTGTGTCATGTATTGGTGAAATATCTTTGTGATGAAACTAAAATCCGCGAACTGGAAAGACATCGTTCGCTGTTTTCGCAGTCGATAATGAAAATGCAATTTGGCGACATTATAAGCCAAAATCTTCCGCACGGTGTTCCCATAACTGGGTTCCCAGAATGGGGCTATAGAATTTGTAACCGAACGGACGAAGGCATTGATGTAGAGCTGCTCAGAATAGGAGAGAGTGCAGCACGCTTTTCGTTGCGTCTTTGTGAGACAGAACCGGTACCGGTCGAACGTTTGTATGACGAAGTTGTGTGTATGGAATATGAAATTCAACGAAAATTGAATGCCGCTACCTATACTTTAAGTGAACGATCTGTTACTTTAAGTGAACGATCTGTTGTCAATGATGAAATGTCAAACGTTTGTGACGTTAAAGAGCCAGATGTCTATGTTCTACGGCAGATTCGTACATGTGCCGCAGAAGTTGTGGGCAATACATTTTTGGATTGGGTGTTGCCCAGAAAGAATGTGATGCAACTAGTAGACATCTTAAAGCGCGAACAGATCAGGGTATTGTCGGTAGAACGATTTTCCAAAAACGTGAACAATGGCTCTTGGGAGGATGACGGTGTAGTCTGGAAGACGGATGATATGCGCAGTCCTACAAAGCAACGAGTTGACGACAGTGTTGCGGAAGTGCGATCAGCCATGGAACGTGAGTCTTTGTCAAATGGAGGTGACAAAGCTTATCATTTTGTCTTTGATTGTCGGAGGCTTCCTTCAACTTGTCCTATTCCCTGAATGTTACAAGGAGGTTAGCATGTTTAAGAAGAATTTTCAAAGATTAAGATATACCAAGAAAATTCACTTTGGATGATGCAGAAAGATGACTTATGCGAGTGCGATGTACAACAAATAATGTGTCAGACATTTCGGTTCGCTCTCATATAGTACGACAAAAAGGTCACTACTTTGGGTGTGGAACGCAACGTGTCCCTTTGACGCTACAGAAAATATACGTGGTCTATGCCTTGTTGGAATGTCCAACTGGGAAATGGGTATATGTCGTTGATGATGACTATCCTTCAATATGGTATCCGCTTGGATATTTACTCGATTTCTTTGAGATCATTGATGAAAGAGCTTCAAGAATCTGGAAGCCCGAAGTCATGGTTTCATTTGGAGAAGGAACAGGCCATCTTCGGACTTTTGAAGAATGGTCCAATGACCCTAGTTTCTATGAACGGCTCGTTGACAAAGAAAAACTGGAAATGGAGATTTTCAACGAACGGAAAGATTTCATGGATTTGGAATATCCATGCCGTGAAGAATTCAAGAGCTTAACGCACTTGGATTTGGAGTGGTGTCAATGCCCATCCTGTGGATATGTCTGGGAGGATGGTATGCACACGTTGGGTATGAAGCGATGTCCTCAATGTATGGAAATTCTTGTTGATGAGCTTTGGACGTTAGAGAAGGAATGATTTATGAGTAACATTGAAATACAGGCATTGGGCATGGTGGCGGTGGCTGGAGTCACCGCTATCTTGGGCGCGGCGGCGATGTGTTGGCTGCGAGAGTGCTATCTTGTGGCCGCGCGGAAGATTCTGCCAAGATCGCGCAAGGCGGTCGTGAAGACGGCTGTCGCCTCGATGATGACCGCCGGGGCAATATGGTACGGCGGTTCGAAAGATATCCGTGAATCCGGAGGCATGGATGGGCAGCAGCCCCCAGCCGCCGTGGCATACGAGGATACGCCCCTGCCCTTGCGCAGCGGCGGCGAAGCGTACTTCACCGCCATCATCCCCACCAACGACTGCATGCTCCTCAAAATAGCGATGCCGTCAGGCGGCGTCGCCGATAATCTACTTGATCTCTTCAGCACCACGAATCTTCTCACGTCGTGGTCGCTCCTTGGGGAGATCGCCGTAAGCCCATCCATTGTCACGGTCGAAGTTCTGGTGGCCAGCTCCGACTTCTCTGATGAGCCGTCTGTAATGCCGGTCTCCGCCTTCTTCGCCTTTGGAACGCATACCGATTCCGACGACGACGGCATCTACGACGGGCGTGAAAGATTCCTTGTCCGCACAAATCCTCGTTGCTGGGACACCGACGGCGACGGACTCTCCGACGGCGCGGAGCTGTCGGCCGGCACCGACCCGCTTCTTCGTGACACGGACGGCGACGGCCACGACGACGACGAGCAGATGTTGATCCCCGCCTCATCTCTGCCGGCGAGCGGCAATACGATTCGCTACTATCACGATGCGGACGGCCGCCTTGTCGGGGCCTACGTCGGCGTATCGGGTGGCGCTTCGACTACTGTATGGACCACTACCGGTGATCCGCTGATTGTCCAGACACGCTAGCGTGTTGCGTACGATTTACCCGCCGCCACACCGTATATTCTGCTATAATATTGGCACACTGATGAAATCCTGGAACGAAATACGAAAGGCGGCGACGGCGTTCTCTAAGCGTTGGAAGGACGCTTATGACGAGAAATCTCAGGCGCAGAGCTTCTTGAAGGAGTTCTTCGCGGTGTTCGGCGTGGACACTGTCGTGTTCAATGCGTTTGAGCATCGCGTCAAATTCGCGGATGGTTCGCAGGGCTACGCCGACTGCTTCTGGCCGGGCAAGATTCTAGTGGAGATGAAATCCAGGGGTAGGGATCTTAATGCGGCCTACGTACAGGCGATGGACTATGTGCGCACTCTGCCCCCCGTAGAATATCCCCATATCGTCGTTGTCTCGGACTTTCAGCATTTCCACGTCTACAACCTAGAAAAGGACAATGCCCTCACGGAATTCGCTCTCAAAGATCTGCGCAAGTATGTTACGCTCTTCGGCTACATGATCGGCGACGACGGCGGGGGCGCCGTCGCTACGCAGGACCCCGTGAACCGCAAGGCCGCCGAAAAGATGGCGCGACTCCACGACGCGATGAAAATTGACTTCTATCTATCCTCTTTGGATTATCAAAGTTTTGAAACACCTCGTGCATGTTCGGTTGTCAGAGAGGTGGACATCCCCATATTCTCTGGGAAAGGACTCCTTGTTGAAATCAATCCTCCCATAATCGGGCAACCTTACGGGTTTGGTGGCGATGATATACATTTAATCGTCCTCACACCTCGATTTGAAGGTGTTTCTTTATCCTTGACTCACAAATGGCCTTGTCAGGTTCATATTTTGTGTTCGTCAATAATTGCCAATGGGGAAGAATTTCCTGATGCGAGTAGTATCTTACACATCGCCTGGGGAGAGATTTCTCAGCCTAAAAGAGAATGAGGTTTATGCCATGCTTAGGAAAGTCGTAAGCAATAATTCTAAACACACGATTGCCACGCCAGAAAACGGTGATATCTGCTATAATACTCCAACGGATAAAAGCATATGAGGCCATTGTCTGAAAGCAAAAGAAGACAGGCGGCGCGGGCGTTCGTCGAACGATGGATGTTTCGTCGCGGCAGCGAGTTATGAGCAACATTGAAATACAGGTATTTGGCATGGTGGCGGTGGTTGGAGTCACCGCTATCTTGGGCGCGGCGGCGATGTGCTGGCTGCGAGAGCGTTGTCTTGTGGCCGCGCGGAAGATTCTACCAAGATCGCGCAAGGCGGTCGTGAAGACGGCTGTCGCTTCGATGATGACCGCCGGGGCAATATGGTACGGCGGCTCGAAAGGCATCCGCGAATCTGGGGATATGGAGGGACAGCAGAGCCCAACCGCCGGGGCATACGAAGATACGCTCCCGCAGATCGTCCAGAGACGCGGCTAGCGTGTTGCGTGCGATTTACCCGCCGCCACACCGTATATTCTGCTATAATATTGGCACTCCGATGAAATCTGGAACGAAATAAGAAAGGCGGCGACGGGGAATTGGGGATGGGGAATTTGTCTCCCCGCAGGGACGGCAGATTATGTTATAATCAATGTCATGAAAAACCTAGCTCATCTGTTTGTCGTGTCTGCGATTGTGCTTTGTGGACATTGTCCTGTTTTCGCCGCGATCTCCGAGACGCGGCTTGCAGAGATCGAGGCGTCGCTCCCGGCGGCGCCCAGGGCCGACGGCGCGCCGGCCGCAGACCGCGCGAAGTGGGAGCCGCTTGCCGCGACGAAGGTCGGGAAGTCCGTAGTGGCCGCCGCCGCCCAGCTGCTCGCGAAGCCGGTCCCCATCCCGCCGGACGCGGAGTATCTCGAGTTCTCGCAGAACGGGAACCGCACGCACTACCAGAAGAGCCTCGGACTTCTGACCGGCGGCTTCACCAAGCTCTACGTGGCAGAGTGCCTGGAGTACAAGGGCCGGTTCGTGCAGAAGATCGTGGACTACGCCGACGCCATCTGCGCGCTCAGGAGCTGGACGCTTCCCGCGCACGACGGCTCACTTTCCAGCTTCAACGGCAAGCCGCACATCGACCTCGTAAGCGCTAACATCTCGCTGTCGCTCGCCTACTGCCTCTCGTGGCTCGGCGATGCCATCCCCGCCGCCGCGCGGGAGAAGATATACTCCGAGATCGACAGGCGCACGTTCCGTCCACACCTCGACCACGCGCGCGGCGTTCGCACGATACGCAACCAGTGGTGGTTCCACGGCGGCAGCAACTGGAACAGCGTGTGCAACTCCTGCGTTGTGCGCGCGGCGCTCGCGATCATCCAGGACCGCCGTCTGCGCGCCGAGTTCGTGCTGCACGCGGAGGGCAGCGTGCCATACGCCCTCTCCGGATACACGGACGACGGCTACTGCTCCGAGGGCATGGGCTACTGGAACTACGGCTACGGCCACCACCTCACCATGGGCCTCTCCGTGCGCGCCGCCACCGGAGGGAAGGTGGACATGTTCTCCAATCCCAAGACCAAGGACGTGATGAAGTACGCCTACGGCTACCAGCTGGAGCCGGGGCAGTCGCCGCACTTCGCCGACGGCGGCGGCAATCCGGCTCCGGTGTTCCTCGCCCTCGGCCGCCAGATCTGGCCGGACCTCGTCTCGTCCGCCGCGCTTGGGTGCGCCGTGTTCAACGCCGATCCGCAGACGTTCTCGCTGCGCGCGTTCGGACAGGAGCCCGCGCCTGTGCCGCCCACGATGGACATTCTGCCGCCGCGCACCTGGTTCAAGGACGCGCAGGTGCTCATCTCGCGCTCCGTGCGCCGGGATGCCGGCCTCAAGTGGAGCATCGCCATGAAGGGCGGGCACAACGCCGAGCTGCACAACCACAACGACGTCGGCTCGTACGCGATCATGATGGACAGCTGCGAGATGTGCGGCGATCCTGGCGGCGAAGTGTACACGCGCCGCACCTTCTCGAAGGACCGCTACGTCTCCAAGGTCCTCAACTCCTACGGCCATCCAGTGCCGATGGTCGGCGGCAAGCTGCAGAAGCCGGGCCGCGCCGCAGCCGCCAAGGTGCTGAAGAGCTCGTTCGCCGACGCCGAGGACGTTCTCCAGATCGAGTATTCCGCCGCATACGACGTGCCGGCGCTCAAGTCGCTGGTGCGCACGATGGTGTTCAGCCGCGAGAAGGGCACTGTGACGATCACCGACAAGGCGTCGTTCACGGAGCCGACGTCCTTCGAGGTGCCGGTGATCACGTACCGCGAGTGGACGAAGAACGACGCCGCCTCGCATTTCGAGTTCAAGAAGAAGAGCGGCAATAGGGTGATGTCGCTCGACGTGGCCGCGTCCGCTCCGCTCTCCTTCAAGGACGAGCTGATCGAGAATCCCGACAGGCCCTCGCCGTGCCGCATGGCGTTCTCGTTCGCCCAGCCCGCCGCCGAGGTGGAGATCACGATGACGTTCAAGGCCGGCAAATGATGCGGCCTTGGCGCGGCCATGGAAATTTACTACTCAACCACAGAAAAGGAGAATCAAGATGGAGCAGAACAGAAGAGACTTCCTAAAAGGCACTGCATGGATGCTTGGTGCGGCCGTCGTGGCCGGATGCGCCGTGGACAAGCCGGCGTTCGGCGGCGGAGCGAGCGGCTCGGCTGGTGGAGCGTGTGGTTCGGTTGGCGGAGGCGCCGGGCTCATGTGCAACTTCAAGGCGCCGCCCATGAAGAAGGTCCGTGTGGGTTTCATAGGCGTCGGCGAGAGGGGCACCGCCGCCGTCAAGCGCGTCTCGCTTCTGCCGGGGATTGAGACGGCCGCGCTCTGCGACCTGAGGCCGCAGCAGACGGAGGCCGCGAAGAAGTGGCTCCAGGAGAAGAAGAAGCCGGGCGCCATGAAGGAGTACTCCGGCAAGGAGGATTCCTGGAAGGGCGTGTGCGACGACGACGGCGTGGACATCGTGTACATCGCCACCCCGGCACAGCTTCACGCCGAGATGGAGATATACGCGCTCAAGGCCGGCAAGCACGTCCTCACCGAGGTGCCGGGCGCCCAGACGCTCGAAGAGGCGTATGCGATCGTCGAGGCCTGCGAGAAGGCCCGCCGCCACTGCATGATGCTCGAGAACTGCTGCTACGGCGAAATGGAGATGCTCGCGTGGAACCTGGCCCACAAGGGGCTTCTGGGCACGCTCACGCACGCCGAGGGCGGCTACATCCACAACCTTGTGTGGCGCCATCTGGAGAACAACTTCCGCAACAGGCGCCTCTTCAACGGCGGAGTGGTGCACCGCTACGGCAACACGTATCCCACGCACGCGCTGGGGCCGATATGCATGTACATGGATATGAACCGCGGCGACCGCATGGAGCGGGTGGTGTCCATGTCGTCCCTCTCCGCCGCGCACGGCGAATTCGCCGCCGCGAAGTACAAGCCGGAGGAGTGGCAGAACCGCCTCCAGTGGCTCACGGGCGACATCAACACCTCCATCATCAAGACGGCGAAGGGCCGCACAATAATGATGCAGGCCGACATGTCCACCCCACGTCCCTACAGCCGCATCAATCTGATCCAGGGCACGAAGGGCTGCTTCTACGACTATCCCCCGCGCCTTGCGCTCGTGAAGACGCCTGGGCAGCATGCGGACTGGCTTTCCGCCGACGCTTTCAAGAAGGCCCGCGAGGAGCACAAGCATCCGCTTTGGAAGAGCGTCGGCGAGATCGCCAAGAAGGTCGGCGGGCACGGCGGCATGGACTTCATCATGGACCTCCGCTGGGCGTACTGTCTGCAGAACGGCCTGCCGCTGGACATGGACGTCTACGACCTCGCGTCCTGGAGCGCGATCGTCCCGTGCTCCGCCGAGAGCGACAAGAAGGGCGGCGAGCCGGTGGAGATCCCGGACTTCACGCGCGGCGGATGGAAGACGGCCAAGCCCGTCTCCATCGGCGACGTGGACCTCTCGACGATGGGCTTCACCGCCAGTTGATTCGCCTGGCGCGCAGGCGCATAGCCTTGGGGCTTATACAGGCATCATTTCTTGTTTCGTGTGTAGTGTAGCTGCTGCCGATTTCCGGCGCTCTAGGACGAGTAGGAGGATAGGACGAGCAGGACAATAGGTAGGAGGGGAGAGCGCATTACACCACGATTGACGCAAGTGGGCCGAAGTTTGAGGGCGGAGGAGCGGGAGGCGAGAGCTGGCTAGGCGGAGAACGCCGCCGGGGGACGCGGGGCGAGGCGGGTGCGGATGCGGGGCGGCGCGAGACGACAGCATCGCGCCGTATCCGCGCCGCAGACGCCCGCCACGCGCACCACGGCGATCAGCGCTCTCCGCCGGTGCCGGCGCGAGACGACCGCTCCGACAACCGAGGGCCCGCCGTGAAGCGCGGCCGATATCCGGAAATAAGCGAAAGGGCCGAGCGAAAACGCGCGGACGGCACAGCGGCCGGGGGTGACGGCAATCTCGTGATTGCCGAACCCCCGCGACGCAAGCCGCAACGCACGTTTTCGCACGAGCCCTTGAGCGCCGGAAATCGGACGCACATGCACTACGCACGGGGAGGTGCCTAGCTTGCCCGCCGTAGCCTTGGCGAAGGTGGGTGCCTAGTGCCTAGTGCTTAGTGCCTAGTGCTTAGTGCCTAGTACTTAGTGCCTAGTGCCTAGTGCCTAGTTTCTGGTTTCTGGTGACTAGTGGTAGTTCATCGTATGGGGGAATTGCTAACTAGGAAGATTTCGGGGGACATCTAGACACACATTGCCGGGTTGCTCTGGGGCGGGGGGATATGGTAAAATGTCTGCATCATGAAAAAAGCAATATTCTCCTTTTCTCTGCTGGCCGCCTGCGCCGCGGCCGCGGCGCCTCTCTGGAAGGCGTCCGAACCCGACTCGCAGAGCGTCGTGCTGAAGCTGTCCGACTCCACCGAACTGCGCGTGGACGTGCTGAGCGAGAACCTCTTCCGAGTGCGGAAGAGCTGGACGAACTGCTGGACGGAGTCCGGCATGAACCGCTACGGGATCCTCAAGGCCGACTGGCCTAAGACGGCGTTCACACGCTCCGGGAACGTCATCTCCACCGCGGCGGCGGAGTGCTCCGTAGACCCCGCCAAGGGCACGCTGCACGTGAAGTCGCGCGTCTCGGCCGCCGACTTCACAGTCGCGCCGCGCTCCGTGGGCAAGGGATTCTCGATCTCCTTCTCCATCGCCAAAGACGAGCGCATCTACGGCCTGGGCGACTGCAGCCGCGACGAGATCATGAGGCGCGGCAAACGCTACGAGATCTGGGTGAAGAACGTGAAGAGCTACATCCCGATGCCGGTTGCGATCAGCCGCAGCGGATGGGGCGTGCTTCTCAACTCCACATGGCGGCACTTCTGGGACGTGGGCGCCAAGGACCCATGCGCCATGACTGCCGACGCTCCGCAGGGCGAGATCGACTTCTACGTGTTCCTCGGCAAGGACTACCCCGCGCTGCTCGACATCTACACGCAGCTCAGCGGACGCTCCGCGCTCCTGCCCGTGTGGGGCTACGGCTTCACCTACGTGGCGAACCAGAACATCGACCAGTACAACGTGATCAACGAGTGCATGCAGTTCCGCGACAGAGGTCTTCCGTGCGACGTGTACGGCCTTGAGCCTGGCTGGATGAGCAAGTTCTACGACGGCACCGTGTACAAGGAGTGGAACTCCGACCGCTTCTACTTCCCCTACTGGGCCCCCGCCGGCGGCCACACCTGGATCGGCGCCATGAAGCGCATCGGGATGAAGCTCTCGCTCTGGCTCTGCTGCGACTACGACCTCTTCCGCTACGAGGAGCAGTGCGCCGCGGGCCTCGCGAAGAAGTTCGGGAAGAAGGTAGAGGTGCCCGACGACATCACGGAGACGTGGGAGGACGACCGCATCAACCCCACGACGAACAAGACGGCCAAGGTGAAGAAGACGTCCCACCACAAGAACAAAATGTATCTCAAGCTCAAGTGCCCCGAAGACGACGTGCCGGAAGGCATGCTCCCCTGGTTCGAGCACCTCAAGAAGTTCGTCGACCAGGGTGCGCAGTGCTTCAAGCTGGACGGCAGCAACCAGATCGGCGAGCATCCGAAGCGTGCCTGGGCGAACGGCCATATAGACGAGGAGATGCACAACCTCTATCCGGCCGTTTACGACAAGCAGATGGCGCGCGGCTACGAGGAGTACACGGGCCGCCGTGCGATGGTCTACTCCGCGGGCGGATACGCCGGCATCCAGCAGTACGTCGCCACATGGGCGGGCGACACTGGTGGCGGCCCCAAGCCGCTCGCCTCGCTCCTCAACCTTGCCATCTCCGGCCATTCCAACCAGAGCTGCGACATGTCGATCTTCAGCGTCGACTCCCTGCATTTCGGCTTCCTCCAGACGTGGAGCCAGCAGAACAACTGGGACTACTGGAACCAGCCGTGGATCCAGGAGCAGAAGGGTCTTGAGACGTTCCGCCAATATGCGCGCCTGCGCTACCGCCTTCTGCCGTATCTCTACACGTCGGCGGCCACGGCCGCGCGCACTGGCTGGCCGGTGATGCGCGCGCTGGCGATTGCGTATCCCGACGAGCCGAAGTACGACACGGTGATGACCACGTACATGCTGGGCCCGGATTTGCTGGTGTCGGCCTTCGCGAAGACAGTTTCGGTGCCGAAGGGCCTGTGGCACGAATGGCGCACGGGCGCGAAGGTGTCAGGCCCGGTGGAGCTGCCGGTGGAGAAGACGCCGGAGTGGGGCGGTTCGCTGTACGTCCGTGCTGGCGCGATCATCCCCACGTGGCCGGTGAAGCAGCATGTCGAGTACGGTTTCAACGACGAGGTCGTGTTCGAGGTGTGGCCGTCCGCGCCTGGCAAGTCGGAGCTGTACGAGGACGACGGCACGTCGCTTAACTACCGCGCGGGCAAGTTCGCCGTCACGGCGCTGGAGCTTTCGCTCGACGGCGAGAAGGCGTCGTTTGTGGTCTCGCCGCGCAAGGGCGTGTTCGCGGGCATGCCCAAGACGCGGCGTCTCGCGGCGGCGTTCCATCTCGACCGCAAGCCAACGGCCGTGCAGGTGGACGGCAAGTCCGCCGAGGGCGAATGGGACGAGAATGCAAAGGTGTTCCGCGTCGACCTAGGCGAGCGCGCCGGCGGAGCGTCGGTGACGTTCGTCAAGTGATTCGAGGCTGATCCGCGAAGTGGAGTGACGCAGGTGGTTCGACCATGAAGACCCGCACGTTCATAGACCAGGTGGATGTCGTCGTGCGCTCCGGCAAGGGCGGCGACGGGGCGGCGACGTTCCGTCGCGAGGCGCTCGTGCCGTTCGGCGGGCCGGACGGCGGCGACGGCGGCCGGGGCGGCGACGTGGTGCTGCGCGCTTCCACGCATGTCAATTCGCTCATCGCGCTGTTCTTCGAGCCGCACCTCTTCGCCGAGAACGGCGTGCCCGGCTCGGGGCGACAGTGCGCCGGCAGAAGGGGCAAGGACCTTGTGGTGGACGTGCCGCCGGGGACGTTAGTGACGGACAGCGACACTGGGCTGGTGGTGGCCGACATCACCACGCCCGGCGAACGCGTGGTGGTGGCGCGCGGCGGCGCCGGCGGGTTCGGAAACGTCCACTTCAAAAGCTCCGTGAACCAGGCCCCCACCGAGCACACTCCCGGCGGCCCCGCCGAGGAGCGACGCCTTCACCTGGAGCTCAAGACGATAGCGGACGCCGGCCTTCTCGGTTTCCCGAACGCCGGCAAGAGCTCGCTTCTCTCGCGCCTCTCAGCCGCGACGCCGAAGATCGCATCCTACCCGTTCACGACCCTTAATCCGATAGTCGGCACCATCGAGTATTCCGACTACGCCCAGGTGCGCATGGCGGACGTGCCGGGCATAATAGAAGGGGCCTCACGGGGCGTCGGCCTCGGCCTCGCCTTCCTCAAGCACCTCGAGCGCAGCCGCGTGCTGGTGTATGTGATAGACATGGCGGGGACTGACAACCGGAAACCCTGGGACGACTACCGTATCCTCTCCGGCGAGATAGCGTCCTACAGCGAGGAGCTTCCCGCGCGCCCCGCCATCGTGGTGGCGAACAAGATGGACCGCGCCGCCGCCCGCAAGAACCTCGCCCGCTTCGTGAAGGAGACGGGAGTGGAGCCCATTGCGCTCAGCTGCGAGCCGTCGCTCAAGGATCTGCGCGAATACGCCGACCTGAAGAGCTATTCCGGCCCTGTGGGAATGGAGGCCTTCAAGGACGCGCTGCGTGCGCTCGTGAATCCGAAGCCGCGTGCCCACATCCATCTTGAGACTCCACCGCCGCCTCTTTCCGAGATGCCGGACACCTCGGGCGACGAAATCCCCGCCGAGGCGCTGAAATTCGCCACGTTCCTCAAGCTCGACGCCCCCAAGAAGAAGTCGCACCCGTCGCGCGGCAACATCCATTGACCGACTCTTCGTCAAGATGTTTTGCGCATGCGCAAAAGGGGGATTTATGGTAAAATATCCGCTGCTTTCATGGGCGAGAAAACGCCATATTCTCTTTGTTTGAGGTATTCTTCTGCATACCCCACGCGCGCGGAGCGTTTTTCGCTTTCGCCGGCGGGGCGTAGGCCGGGTGTTCGGGGCGTGTTCTCAGGAGGCCATTCATGTTTCTCGTGAACAAGCTGGTGGGATGGGCGCTTAGCCCGATGGGCGTGGGACTCATGTTTTTCGTCCTCGGCTTAGCGCTTGTGAAAGCAGGGGCGACGCGCGTCTGGGCGCGTAGGCTTGGAATGACCCTTCTTCTCGTGATGCTGGCGTGGATGTGGGCGTGGAGCACGCCTGCTGTGCAGCGCCTCATGGGATTCTCGCTGGAGCGCGAGTTCTGGACTCCTGAGGCGTCCGGCGGCGGAGTGCCCGTGCCGCGTGTGGAGACGATGCCTGAATGCGACGCGATAGTGATCCTTGGCGGTGGCATGGGCGGGAATCAGGAGGCGAGCCCGTATGCCGAGATGTGGTCTGGCGCGGACCGCGTGTGGCACGCGGCGCGCGCGTGGAAGGCCGGGAAGGCGAAGGTGGTGGTGCCCACCGGAAAGGGCTGCGCCGAGAGCGACGCGCAGCTGCTGCTGGACCTGGGCGTGCCGCGCGAGAGCATTCACGTGGAGAACGCGGCGCGCAACACCGAGGAGAATGCGAAGTTCGCGGAGCAGACGGTGAACTCCTGCGTGCCGGCGAAGGTGCCCGCGGCGCCGAGGAAAGTGCTCCTCGTAACCTCCGCCTGGCACATGAAACGGTCGCTTCTGATGTTCAAGACGTATGCGCCGTCGCTCGACGTGGTGCCGTGCGCGACGGACTTCGAGACCACCGTGCGCTTCGCGAAGCGGGGCTTGGCGGTGGCCGACTTCTTCCCGGATGCCACTTCGCTATGGCAGAACACCGTCCTCTTCCACGAATGGGTGGGATACTGGGGATACAAGTTCTTCCGATGAGCCTTCGATCATCAACAATCATTTACCAACTACCAACTAACAAGCCAACGAGGAAAGAAAATGACAATCGTCTGCCTGGACATGGAAGGCGTTCTGGTGCCTGAGATATGGATCACCTTCGCCGACAAGGTGGGGATCCCCGAACTGCGCCGCACAACGCGCGACGAGCCCGACTTCGACAAGCTGATGCACTACCGCATCGACCTCTTGAAGAAACACGGGCTCACGCTCGACAAGGTGATCGACGTGATCGACTCCATTGAGCCGTTCGAGGGCGCGCGCGCGTTCCTGGACCGTCTGCGCGAGAAGACGCAGATGGTGATAATCTCCGACACGTTCGATGTCTTCGGCCGTCCTCTCATGCGCAAGTTCGGCTGGCCCACGCTCTTCCACAATACGGTTGAAGTGGACGCCGCCGGTTACATGGTCGGCTACAAGCTGCGCTCCGCGCACACGAAGCTCGACACCGTCCGCGGCCTGCAGAGCTGCGGCGGAGTGGACACCATCGCCGCCGGCGACAGCTACAACGACCTCGAGATGATCCGCGCCTCCAAGGCTGGCTTCCTCTTCCGCTCGCCCGAGAAGATCAAGGCCGCCAACCCCGACGTGCAGGCGTTCGAGGAATACGACGACCTCTTCAACGCCATAATGAAGGCCCACGCGGCGGTCTGACGCAGATGAAGGTCTCTCTGATAACAGCCTGCCGACAGAGCGCCGCGGTGATACGCACGGCGTTCGACAGCGTGCTCGCGCAGAAGGACGTCGACTTCGAGTACATCGTCGTCGACGGCGGCAGCGAGGACGGCACGGTGGACATCATCAGAGAGTACGAGGGAAGGTTCTTCGCGCGGATGCGCTGGCTGTCGGAGCCGGACGATGGCATGTACGACGCCGTCAACAAGGGCATCCGCATGGCGACAGGCGACGTGGTGGGCATACTGAACGCGGACGATTCGCTTGACGGCGACGACGTGCTTTCGCGCGTGGCCAAGGCGTTCGACGGCGAGGCGGACGGCGGAAGGCTCGACTGCGTGTTCGGGAACGTCCGGTTCGTGAAGGAGGCCGGCGGCAGGACTCAGCGCGTCTGCTTCGCCCGTCTGTGGCGCCCGTGGATGCTCCATTGGGGTTATATGCCGCCGCATCCGTCGATCTTCATAAGACGTGAGCGCTTCACCGAATGGGGCGGCTACATCCCTAGCAGGGACGAATATAAGATCGCCGCCGACTACGAACTGCTGATACGCTTCTTCTGCTGCCATCGGATGAGCTACAAGTACGTGCCGATCTGCACGACTGCGATGCGGCTTGGCGGCGTCTCCACCAAGAACGTGGTGGCTCGCAAGAAGCTCAACGAGGAGATAATCAAGGCGAACAGGGCAAATGGATACTTCTGCGTCTGGCCGATGCTTCTGCCGAAGTACGCCATAAAAGTGTGGGAAGTGATCCTGCCGAAAATGGGGATGATGAAATGATTGGATTCGACATCGAGGCATTCGTGCGGAAATGCATGACGAAGCGGGCGGAGTCTCTGCTCGCGGCGGACTACCAGAGATTCTCCGACGAGATGCGCCGGCGCATCGACGGCAGGCGGATGCTGGTGATAGGCGGCGCCGGGACGATCGGCTCGAACTACGTGAAGGCGGCGCTGCGCCACTTCGCCCCGTCGGCCATGTACGTGGTGGACATCGACGAGAACCAGCTCACCGAGCTTACGCGCGAACTGCGCGCTGGAGACGGCTTTAATGTCCCCTCGGAATATGTGACGGAGCCGATCGACCTTGGCTCGCGTCTGTTCGAGAAGTTCTTCGCGGCGCATGGACCGTTCGACATAGTGGCGAACTTCGCCGCGCGCAAGCATGTGCGCGCAGAGCGCGACGTCCACTCCATCGAGGCCATGTGCGAGACAAACGTCTTCATGGCGAAGAAGCTGCTCGATATCCTGGTGAAGAGCCCACCCGAGGCGTTTTTCTGCGTGTCCACGGACAAGGCGGCGAATCCTGTGAACGTGATGGGCGCCACAAAGAAGCTGATGGAAGAGACGATCATGGCCTATTCGGGGACGATGCCGATCAAGACGGCTCGATTCGCGAATGTGGCCTTCTCCAACGGCTCGCTTCCGATAGGGTGGTTGAACCGCATCGCGAAGCGGCAGCCGCTAAGCTGCCCGCTGGGCATCAGGAGATTCTTCGTGAGCCCTGTAGAGTCCGGCGAACTGTGCCTGGCGGCGTCGGTGTTGGCGGATTCGGGCGACATCGTGTATCCGCGGCTGGACGAGGCCCGCGACATGATCCCGTTCGACGTAGTGGTCCGCGACATGCTCGACTACATGGGGCTTGGATGCCTGGACTGCCGTTCGTCTGACGAGGCGAAGGCCGCGATGAAGGCATATCGGCCCGGCTCGCCGTATCCCTGCGAATTCTTCGAGTCCAATACGAGTGGCGAGAAGACGTTTGAGGAGTTCTACACGGCGGCGGACGAGAAGGACGAGACGAAGTTCGCAAACCTTGGAGTGGTGAAGAACACCAGGCGCCGCAGCATCGCCGAGGTGGAGTCCATATTCGCCCGTCTGCACGCCGTTTTCGACCGTGCGGGCGCATCGAAGGCGGATGTCGTGAAGGTGCTGGGCGAATATCTTCCGGATTTCCACCACATCGAGAAGAGCAGAAGCCTTGATTCAAGGATGTGATTCTTAGCCGCACAAAGAGCGCAAAGGACCGGGGCATGGCCCATTGCGGCCAAAACATGAAGATTCTGATTACAGGCGCATACGGATTCGTGGGGACGAATCTCTGCAGACACCTCGCAGGCAAGGGCCATGAGTGCATCGCGCTCGATCTGCCAGATGCGCGGCGGGACGACGTGCCGTATTCCTCGTTCCTCTCCTGGGACGATCTCGCCGCTCTGCCAGCCGTGGACACCGTGGTGCATCTCGCCGGCAAGGCGCACGACACTAAGAACACCAGCGCGCCGCAAAGCTACTTCGACGTGAACGTTGGCCTTACGCAGAGGATATTCTCGGCTGCGGAGGGCAAGGCGAAGCGTTTCATCTACTTCAGCTCAATCAAGGCATTGGACGGCGACACGCCGTATGCGCAGTCGAAACGCGAGGCGGAGAAGTGGCTGAACGGACGGGCGATCGTCCTTGAGCCCGCCATGATCCACGGGCCGGGGAACAAGGGGAACCTGAACCTGCTCGTAAAGGTGGTGAAGAAGGGGATCCCCTGGCCGCTTGCGGCGTTCGAGAACAGGCGCAGCTTCACCAGCATTGGGAACATCTGCGCGGCGGTTGAGGCGTTGGCGGAGCGCGGGGAGAATGGGACGTATCCGATATGCGACGACGCGCCCGTGGGCACTAACAGGCTCATAGAGTTGATCGCAGAGGCTTACGGCATGAAGGCAAGACTGTGGAAGGTGCCGCGCTGGATCATGCGACTTACGGCGTCTGCCGGGACGGTGCTGCATCTGCCGCTCAACGGCGAACGACTAGGCAAGCTGACGGAGGACAGCTTGGTGGACAATTCCGCCATCCGTGCGGCTCTTGGCTGGGATCGTATGCCGGTTGGGGCTGAGGAAGGGCTCAAGGCGACGCTGGCGGAGTTCGCGCGGGCAGATCGTCTGGAGGAAAGTCCGCGCCGCGAGACGAAGGAGGTGAATCATGTATAAGTTTGTGAAGCGGTTCTTCGCGATTATGCTGAGCGGATTCGCCATTCTGGTGCTGAGTCCGCTCCTGATACCCGTCATGATCATCCTGAAGTGCACGGGCGAGCATGACATCTTCTACGGTCAGGAGCGGATCGGCTACAAGAACTGCCGATTCAAGATGCTCAAGTTCGCCACGATGCTGCGCAACTCCCCCAACATGGCGGGCGGACTGCACACCACTCACGGCGATCCGCGCGTGCTGCCGTTCGGGAGATTTCTGCGCAAGACGAAGATCAACGAGCTGCCGCAGCTCTTCAACATCTTTCTTGGGGACATGGCGATAGTCGGGCCGCGTCCGCTGGTGGACAAGACGTTCGAGCCGTATTCAGACGAGGTAAAGGCGAAGATCTACAATGTGAGGCCGGGGTTGACGGGAATCGGTTCTGTGGTGTTCAGGGACGAGGAGACGCTTCTCTCCGAATGCGTGGCGAAGGGGATGGACATAGACGAGGCGTACGCCAAGGTGGTTTCGCCTTACAAGGGTGCGCTTGAGATGTGGTATCAGGAGCATATTGGTTTCTGGACTGATGCCTGGCTCATCTTTCTCACCGCATGGGTCATAGTCTTCCCCGAATCTCGGCTGATGGACAAGATATTTCGTGACTTACCCAAACGACCTCGGGAAATTGTGTGATTGTAAGATTGGATGATTGTGAGATTGTAAGATTGTGAGATTGTATGATTGTGAGATTGTAGGATTGTAGGATTGTTTGATTGTAGGATTGTTTGATTGTAGGATTGTAGGATTGTAGGATTGTAGGATTGTTTGATTTGTTTGATACTGTTCAATCTTCCAATCTCACAATCTCTCAATTCCCCAATCACTAAATCTCACAATCACCAAATCTCACAATCTCACAATCTTACAATCTCACAATCCCCTCTGGGGGGCTTGACATCCGTTAACCAAAAAGTTAAAATACTAGCCATAAAGATTGGTCACATGGCAAAACGTTTGGGCAATCTCGGCGAAAAGCCGTCGGTGAGGTGTTCGGCTGCATACCCCACGTGCGCGGAGCGTACCATTGTGTCTGATGCCATGTCAACTACTGAATCTTCGCGTAGGAGAGATGAGTTCATTGACAATCATAGTGCGCTTTTCTGGTATACTCCGGAGGAGTCCAAACACGCGATAAGCGATGAACTCTTGGTGGAAACGATTTTGAATGAAGGCACTCTGGATGATTTTCGCGAACTGAAAGACATACTGTCTCCTAAGAGGATTGCGCAGATATTTTTCGCGGCGACCCCTCGTCAGGTTGGAAACTACTATCCGGAAATACGTCATTTTTTTTCTTTGGTGCTGAAAGAATATGCATAAAGGCATCTTGAGCGACAGGCAATTGGACCTTTTGTCTTTGATGGCAAAGTTCAAGCGTGAGTATTATCTGGTTGGCGGGACGGCGATAGCTATGTATATCGGACATAGACGTTCGATTGATTTTGATTTGTTCAAGCTCTCTAGGCTTAACCATAAAAAGAATCTCGATAAAATCATGTCGGGTGGATTTGCTTATCAAGTTACAAGGCGTGTCGAGGAGCAGATGAACTTGATAGTCAAGGGAGTCAAAGTTACGTTCTTCCAATATCCCTTTCCCATACAGACGGAGAATAATTTTGAGAGCGTGTTTCGATTACCTTCTTTGTTGACATTGGCGGCAATGAAGGCTTATGCTCTCGGCAGACGTTCGAAGTGGAAAGATTACGTAGATTTATATTTCTTGTTGAAAGGATATTATTCGTTGGTGGAAGTCACCAGCAGGGCTGTTGAGATTTTCGGAGAATTGTTTTCAGAGAAGTTGTTCCGGGCTCAACTTTCCTATTTTGATGACGTTGACTATAGCGAGGAAGTGGAGTATTTGGTTGAGGCACCGCCTGCCAATGATGAGATCAAGCAATTCCTGACCCAAGTGGCACTATCGAATATTGTATAACCGATAACGTACCCCATGGGGTCTGACCCCGATGTGAGTGAAACTTTAAATGATAGACAAAAGGAAGTTACAATGAAAAAAGCCATGATAACCGGCATCACCGGACAGGATGGAAGCTATCTTGCTGAATTGCTGCTGGACAAAGGCTATGAAGTGCATGGCATCGTCCGCCGCGCCTCAAGCTTCAATAGGCAGCGCATAGACCATCTTTGCACCAATCCCGCCATATACTGCAAGAAATTATTTCTGCACTATGGTGATCTGACGGATGCCGGAAGATTGTCAAAGCTGGTGTACGACGTTAAGCCCGACGAGATATACAATCTTGGTGCGCAGAGCCATGTGCGGATTTCATTCGACATGCCGGATCTTACGGGCGAGGTGGACGCGTTGGGCACTTTGCGTCTGCTTGAAGCCGTCCGCGCGGCCGGCCTCACCCAAACCGTGCGCTTCTACCAGGCATCGACCTCCGAACTCTACGGCAAGGTCCAAGAAGTGCCGCAGCGTGAAACGACGCCTTTTTATCCAAGATCGCCTTACGCCGTTGCGAAGCTATATGCGTTCTGGGCGGTGAAGAACTATCGCGAGGCCTACGGCATATTCGCGTCAAACGGCATATTGTTCAACCATGAGAGCCCACGGCGCGGAGAGAATTTCGTCACGCGCAAGATCACAAGGTCCGTGGCGCGGATAAAACTTGGCATGGAAAAGGAGCTTCGCCTGGGCAACATCGAGGCGAAACGCGATTGGGGCTTTGCCGGTGATTATGTCGAGGGAATGTGGCGGATACTTCAGCATGATTCCGCAGACGACTTCGTTCTCGCCACGGGCGAGATGCATTCTGTTAAGGAGTTTCTTGAGGAGGCGTTTTCATACGTCGGCCTGGACTGGAAGGAGTACACTCGCCACGATGAGCGGTTTGAGCGGCCAAGCGAGGTCGATCAGCTGCTGGGATGCGCGGACAAGGCGAGGAAGGCGCTTGGCTGGACGCCCAAAGTGACGTTCAAGGAGCTCGTGCGCATGATGGTGGATTCTGATCTGGCAGAGGCGAAAAGGGAACTGGCGGCGTCGCATGCGTAGAAGAATCCTCATAACCGGAGTCAACGGTTTTGTGGGGCGGCACCTTGTGTCCGCGTTGAAGACCGTTGGCGACGAGATTGTGGGGGTGGACATCGGACATGATGCGGCATGGGAAATGGACCGCTATTATGGGTGTGATCTGGCAAAGGCCGATGCCGTTAGAAAAATAATGTCAGACGAGCGTCCCGACGCCGTCATCCACCTGGCGGCCGTCTCAAGCGTTGCGCAGAGCTGGAAGGCGCCCGTGGAGAGCTTCTTGAACAACACGTCCATTTTCCTCAATGTGGTGGAGTCGGTTAGGGTTCTTGGGCTGCAGACCAGGATTCTGTCTGTTGGGTCGTCGGAGGAGTACGGGAACATCCCAGGCGACGAAGTGCCCATAGGGGAGAATCGTCCGCTTGCGCCCGCAAATCCGTATGCGGTGGCGAGGGTCTCGCAGGAGCAACTTTCGCGTTTGTACGCGGAGGGCTTCGGGTTGGACGTGGTGATGACACGCTCCTTTAACCAGATAGGGCCGGGGCAGCGGACGGATTTCGTCGTGCCCAGTTTCCTGCACCAGCTTAAGAAGGGGAAGGATGCGGGGTTGGAGAAAGTGACGGTGCAAGTGGGGGATTTGTCGGTGGTGCGCGATTTCATGGATGTAAGAGATACTGTCGCTGCCTATCTTTTGTTGATCGAGCGTGGCGTGGCCGGAGAGGTGTACAATGTCTGTTCTGGAGTGGGCAGGAGACTGAGTGAAGTCCTGGAGACGGCCGCGCGCATTGCCGGGGTTGACGTGAATGTGGAGGTCGACCCGCAGCGGATGCGTCCGGTGGACAATAAAGTGATAGTGGGCTCCAATGAGAAGATGAGGGGACTCGGTTGGCAATTGGCATACACCCTTGAGGAGTCGATGCGAGACATGTTCTTGTCATTGGGCTAGAGGAATTTTTACGGGTACGATAAAACAAAAGGAGAGAAATGATAACCAAGCAACAATACGACGAGTCCGTTGCCTATGTCGCGGACATGTTTGCAAAAGCCGGCATCGTGATTACCCAGAAGGAGCGCGATACGATAGAGGTCGCCGATTTCGGGCTAGGCATGCTTGACGAAGTGGGGCTTCAGCTGCTCGTATATGTAAACACGGAAAGGTGTTGCGCCAAGGAGATGGTCCTGAAGCCGTTCCAGACATGCCCCGAACACAAGCACATGGACGGTGTGGAGAACGGCGTGGCCTACACGGGGAAGGAAGAGACGTTCCGCGTCCGCCGCGGCGTTTGCTACTTGTATGTGGACGGCGAGGGGCGTAAAGAGGACATCAAGGCGAAGATTCCGCCCTCGCCCGTGACCGTGTTCCATGAAATCGTCCTGCACGAAGGCGACCAGTACACAATGCATCCGAACACGAACCACTGGTTCCAGGCGGGTCCGGAAGGGGCTATCGTGAGCGAGTTTTCCACGAAAAGCCGCGACGAGTCTGATGTGTTCACCGATGAACGCATAAAGCGCATACCGGAGATCGGGAAATGAGCAAGACGTATGTATCACTCGCTCCGATTCGCATCTGCGATCTCGGTGGATGGTCCGATACATGGTTCGCCAAGCATGGCGCGGTGTTGAACATCGCGGTGAGCCCTTATGCCGAATGCCGCATGGAGGTGGCGGAGGTGCCGTCGTGGCGCGAGAGGTTCTATTTCACGGTGGACGACTACGGAGACCGCTATCGGCTCGATCCGCAGAACGTGACGTTCGACAGGCATCCGCTGCTTGAGGCATGTGTGAAGTCTATGACGATTCCACGTGGACTGGACATTGAGATAGCTCTTCACTCGTCGATTCCCGGCGGATCTTCCACCGGCACGTCGGCTGCGGTGACGGTGGCTCTTCTGCGTGCGCTCGATTGCCTCACTCCCGGCCGGCTTACGCCTGACGAGTTGGCGGCCAAGGCTCATGAGGTTGAGACCGTGCACCTTGGGCAGCAGAGCGGCATCCAGGATCAGCTCTGCTCGGCGCACGGCGGCATCAGTTTCATAGACATGGACGAATACCCCCATGCCACGGTCAAAAGGGTGGAGGTTTCCGAAGAACTGCACAACGAGCTCGAGTCGCGTCTGTCGGTGATATTCCTCGGGCGCACGCACCACTCGTCTTCCGTTCACGAGGAGGTGATCCGCGGATTGCTTGAAGGAGGGACGGCGGACAAGCTCGAACCGTTGCGGCGCGAGGCGATCGCCGGCCGCGATGCGTTGCTTGCCGGCGATCTTGATGCCTTTGGCGCGGCGATGATCCGCAACACCGAGGCGCAGGCCGATTTGCACGAGACGCTTGTTTCGGCGACCGCGCGGAAGATATTCGACGTGGCAAAGCACTACGGCGCCATAGGATGGAAAGTGAACGGGGCTGGCGGCGACGGCGGCTCGGTGACCATCCTTTCCGGGACGGACCGTTTCGCGCAAAAGGCGATGTTGGAGGAGATCAAGACGATCGGCGGCGGAGTGCGCGAGATTGGAATAAGGCTGAACGATCAAGGTGTCCGTGTGATCTCGGACTGAAAAGGAGGGTTGTCAGATGGATTTTTCCAAGAGCAATGTATTGGCAAGAGTCGGGCGGATGGAGCAGCTGGCCGCCATCAAGCGCTATGCATTCGAGGACGGCAAGGGGCGCGGTATGCGCGCGTTCGAGGTGGTGAACGGCACCGGCTTCGACTTCACGGTCTATCCCGACCGTGGCCTCGACATTGGCCCGGCACGTTACAACGGCCTGCCGCTCACTTGGACCACGCGCAACGGACCCGTCGCCCCGGCTTTCTACGATGCGACTGGCGTTGAATGGCTACGCACATGGTGTGGCGGGCTCCTTACGACGTGCGGCTGGCTGAATGTAGGCGGACCTTGCACCACGCCCGAGGGCGAGCAGGGGATACACGGCCGCATGGACCATACTCCCGCCGAGGAGGTGAATGCCCGCGCGTTCTGGAACGCCGCCGGCGAATACGAGCTTGAGATCACGGGCCGCATCGTCCATTCGCGGGTGTTCGGCGAGAATCTCGTAACGAGCCGCACGATCAAGACGAAGTTGGGCTGGCCCGGCGTCACTTTGACCGACCGCACGGAGAACTTTGGCTCAAGCACTTCGCCGCTGATGCAGCTCTACCACATGAACTTCGGTTGGCCGCTAATCGGCGAGGAGACGCGCCTTGTCGCGCCGCCGCACGCCGTGACACCGCGCGACGAAGAGGCCGCGAAGGGGATTGGCGAATGGGACCGCTTCCTGCCGCCGACGTCGGGCTTCGCGGAGCAGGTTATCTACCATGATTTGCCGGCGGACGAGGAAGGCTTTTGCGGGATGCGTATCGTCAATCCAGCGTTTGGTACGGACGTCGTGCTCTCGTTCCGCAAGGAAGAGCTTCCGTATCTCGTGCAGTGGCGCATGCCTGGACATGGAGATTACGTGATGGGGCTAGAGCCGGCTAACTGCCATGCCGAGGACTACAACAGTATGGCGAAGAAGGGGCTTCTGCGCCACATCGAGCCGGGGCAGATCGTGGAGACTTGCGTCCGGCTGGAATGCTTGAAGTGATGCGAATCACGAAATCTAGACGCATAGTTTTGAAAGCTTCGCAATTCTCTGAGTCTCTGCGACTCTGCGTTGGAAATCTGTAAGACAAAAGAGTTTTAGGATTATGAAAGCGATAGATAGAATAGGATCGGCGTTTCTGCGGCGGATACTGCTGCGGATGAAGGAGTTGGGGATGTCGCAGACGGATCTTGCGCGGCGGATGAACGTGTCGCGTCCGTACATAACGAAGGTGCTGCACCAGGACGTGAACTTCTCCTTCCGCACGGCGGCGAAGCTCGCCAACGCGCTCAAGATGGATTTCTTTCCGGAGCTGCGCCCGCAGGAGGTAGATTGTGAAATTGTGTGATTGAGAGATTGTGAGATTGTGAGATTGAGAGATTGTGAGATTGGGGGATTGTAAGTTTCTTGTTTCTTGTTTCTAGTTTCTGGTTTCTGGCTCTAAGCTCTAAGCTTCAAGCTCTAAGCTTCTTCCCCATCGGGAGCTTGACATCCGTTAACCAAAAAGTTAAAATACTAGGACATAAAGATTGGTCACATGGCAAAGCGTTTGGGCAATCTCGGCGAATTGCGCCCGACAAATGCGTTCGCGCTCCTTACCGACAACGACCGCATCGCGCCGGTCGTGAAGTGCGGGCTTTTCCGCGGTAAGACACGTGCCGTGTTCATCGACAGGCGTCAGTTTGTTATGCCAGTGCAAGACCAGATCGAAGAGGCGTACAAGTACGTCCTTTCAAAGATCAATCTCGGCGCCTCATTTCCGAACATTCACCGAAAGGATACATACGAGATTCCGCCGGGTGCGATCCGCGAACTTATTGCCAACGCAGTGCTGCACCGCACGTATGTCAACGCCGAGGCAAGTCCGATTACCGTTGCCATCTACGATGACCGACTGGAAATCACTTCTCCAGGAAAGTTAAAACGTGGTGTCACAGTGGAGAAAATGCGAGTTGGCTGCTCCGACTGTCGAAATGAAGCCCTTGCCCTTGCCTTGTCCTATATGAACATCATCGAGGACTGGGGTAGCGGAATCCCGCGCATCCACGAGGAACTGCGTGAAGCTGGGCTTCGCGATCTAGTGATTGACGATTGGCCGAATGCCGTCCGTGTCATGCTGTATCGGCAAGGAGCGAAATCCGGTATTAAAACGCCACAGAAAAGTTCACAGAAAAGTTCACAGAAAAGTTCACAGAAAATCCAGAAGTTGATTTCTGAAAATCCTACAACGACAACGCAGGAACTGGCCGACATGTTGGGTATATCGCGTAGGGCGGTTGCAAAATGCGTGGCATCGTTACAGGCGTTGGGTAAACTCCGCCGCATTGGTCCAGACAAAGGCGGACATTGGGAGATCGTGGATGGAAAACAGGGTTGACCTTGAATGTTGGCGGGGTGTTTGTAAGCCGGTGGGGGTCGGCGGTGGTGGGAAGATTTGAGATGGTTTCTTCATGTAGGAGTTTTTGCCATGGGGGGGAACGGTATGGTAGAATCAAAATTTTATTTTTCTGAATTTTTTGGAATTAGTCACTCTGTACTTGATGAGTATGGGGCGTTTGACATTTCGTTGCTTGCAGACATACCTGTCTTTATAGATCCATTTAGGCTTTATGCGAGTAAGAAAGAAGAGTATCAGAATCTACACAAACGCATTGTGAGATATTTGCGTTTCTTGAAGGATGCATCTCAAAGACCAGTTATGATGCTTCCTGGGAATTTGCGAGAGTTCTATGCGTTTCCTGAAGTGAGTAATACATATATAGGTTTTTGCGTAAAGGGTAGCTCTGGGCGTGGATTAGGGATGCATTTCGCCATGGCATTGAAGAATAATCTTGAGAGTATCTTGAACTCATTTGATCAGGATGGCATAACAGACACAAGCCACTTAGAGAAATTATGTATAATATGTGAAGGTGTTGGTGTTGATTGTATAAGTGATTTTACAACTAATCTTATCAAAGACTATTTATTAGATTTTACCGAGAAATTTGCAAAGACATCACTACCAAAAGGTAAGTGTCAAACATTTGGGGTTCGGCATGCTCAATTTGATTTCGGTAAGAATGTATGGCAATCTGGAACATATTATCTGCCAGACTGGAATAATAAACCCGTAATCTTGGTTCCTAAAGACTTATTAACTAAGGATGATACTTGGATCAACCGTAAGGACTTGATTCGCCAACTCACAACGATTCCTGAAACTGTTGGCGATGAAGTTCTAAAAAGCAAGTTGATTGCATTATTAGCCAATATATTAGATGAAGATCGAAAGCTTTCTTTAGACGAAAAGAAAAGGCGAGTATTTACTTTTTGTCAGGAGAATCCGCAGGCGATTGACTGGTATATTAAGGGGAAAGAAGAACATAAGGGAGATGCAATATTAGATGCCGATGAAAGATTGCTTTGTGCCCAAGGACTATTTTATGATACGGTTAGCGAATTTAGACGAGAATTGAATTCTAAGGGTTTTTACGAAAAACCGATGACTTCTTTGGAAGAAGTCTTACATAGAATTTACTTCTTTAAACATGAAATTGAACATAACGATGGATATAAGATATTTTATCATAAGGGACAGAAACATATTACTGAAACTAATGTTCAGACCGCATTTCGGTTTGTTTGGATAGATACTAAATTTGACTTGAACAGAGAGGTCAATAATGGGCGAGGATCAGCGGATTTTGTCGTATCTTTTGGTTCTGGGGACAAGTGTGTAATTGAGTTCAAACTGGCATCTAATAAGCAACTAGAACATAACCTACAGAATCAACTTGAGATTTACAAGGAAGCTAATAGGACGAATTGCGGTGTTTGTGTTATTGTGTTTACAAGTGATGCGGAGTATAAACGAATGAAGGGTGTTTTGACGAGATTGGGTTTGGATGGTAATCCCCGAATAATAGCCATAAACGCAATCCCCAAGATATCGGCATCAAAGGTTCAAGGTTCTGGGGAATAGAATCAATGATATAGTTTGTCTGGATATAGACTTATGTAAGATTCAGGTAGATTCTTGATTGATTGTGGTGCTTTGGCGGTAGGTTGATTTGGGATTGTGAAAGGTATGCTCTTTAACTCGTTGATATTCTTTATCTTTCTAGGAGAAGGTTGGATATGGTTTATTCATGTAGGAGTTCTTACCATGGGGCTTAACCCCGTTGTGTTCAAGGGCGCAAACAAGCTTGATTTGAAGGAGTCTTATGAGAGTCACAATTGATCTTCGTGAAAAATCAACAGTTCAACAATTTTCGGCAATGTTAACCGACATCAAGGGTAAGAATGAGTCTGTTAATGTGGAGTTCAGTACTGAGGATTATTGTCCGAATATGGTAGTGCCTATAGTGGCAATGGCGGATGAATTTCGGAATGTCGGGGGAGATGTGATATTCTATGCGAAGTCCGAATTGGCTGGTGAAGTACTATCAGGATTCAACTGCGGTGACATGCACCCAAAAGACGGAATGTCAAATTCGTTAGGCCGGGTATGGCGGTTTGATAATGACGATGAACTCAATATGATTGTCAATGCAACTGAATTAGACTTGAATAAAACAGTCCGTCTTGCCAAGGGTGTGAAACTTTGCTTTACCTGGTGTTTGAATGAAGTGATGGATAATGTCCTTAATCACTCTAGAATAGACGAGAATGCTAGCGGCTATGTAATGGTGCAGTACCTATCTGAACATAAATTGCTTAAGGTGTGTGTGTTTGATTTGGGGATTGGATTAAAAGAGTCTTTTATAGGATCTAAGTATTCTCCTAAGTCAGATGCGGAGGCGATAGAATTAGCCATTAAGCAAAATGTAACATCAGGTAATGGTCAGGGCAATGGTCTCTGGGGTTTAAGGTGTTTGGTGGGTCAATCGCCAATGGGGAAGTTGCACATAAGGTCTGGTAGCGGAGAGTATCTATATAGTCCGCAAAGGACAATCGAAAGTACGCGTGAATGCCTGCCGCTCGTTGGATTTAAGGCATCGACATTGGTTGATTTTCAAATTGTATGTGATGGAGAGTTGTCTTTTGAGAAGGTTTTTCCAGATTCATTAGGGCAGGTGGATCTTTGGGTAGAGAATCGGGAAACTGAGTCAGGGGCTGTTCGTGTGAATGTCTTAGAAATTGTCAGTGGATGTGGGACACGAGACAGCGGAAGGAAGGTACGAACCGTTATTGAGAATCTGATTGAGGCAGACGGAAGGAAGGTCATTATAGATTTCGATCATGTAGAAACATGTAGTTCTGCATTCGTTGACGAGTTAGTTGGAAAGCTTCTTGAGCGATATGGTTTTGCTGGTTTTGTTCAAAAAGTCTCTATTGCGAACATGCATGGGATTGCTGCTTTACTGTTAAACCATTCAGTAAGACAGCGTCTTGCTGGTGAGAGCCAACTGACATCCCCGGAAATGGGGGCAACAGGAGAATCAAGCACGAACTACACTATGATGGGCGATAACAATGGTATAATGATTCCAGTTAGGGGGGGGCTTACTTTGGGTGATGAGTCGATGGGCGAATGGAATTCTGCAATCAGTGGTATTTCAACGGAGGCAATGGAATGAAAAAACTATATCTTATTGCATCGTCGGGGGCGATTGCTCGTAAAGAGTTAACATCTTGTATAGAGTCTTTGGCAGAATGTGGCGATTGGTTTTATTCTATCCCGAACTGTACATTTACTTTTGCGAGCATAAGTGCTTATGAACTCTACACAAAAATCCGTGAGAGGTTTCCTGGTGATGATCGGATATTTGTAACGGAGGTACCAACAGATAATTGCCAAGGATGGATTCCTCAAAAGCATTGGAACCTTATTGATGCTAATAGTGTTGTTCATGATTACGACTTGAAATTTGATGGATACTGGGTGTCCGGGAACGAATATTATCTTCCGAATTATTCTGGTATATATTGTGTTTATTCATGTAGGAACAATGTTTCGGATGGGACTGTATCGTTGATTAGACTTCTTTACATAGGGCGCGCTGAAAACATAAATGAACGTCATAAAAACCACGAAAAGAAGATGGTGTGGAAATCGTGTTTAAATGCTGGAGAGACGCTATGTTACAGTTGTGCAGCTTTGCCAAAGAAAAGCTTGGTGATTTGCGAATCGGCTCTGATTTACAAACATCATCCGTTGCCCTGCAATGAAACAGGAGATAAGGCTTTCTGGCACGACAAGACACATATAAAAACGTCTGGGTGTAATCGCTTCCTTGAGCCTGATTTCACAGTTCCGAAAACAATACCTTTATGACACACACCAGCGTAATGCTGAGGAATGGGTTGTGATTGGCGTAGGATAGCAAATGAACGGCATGTGTAGTGATGAATTGAGTCGAAAAAATTGGGGTTGGATGGGTCGCGATGGAATTGTTGTAGGGGGGGGGGGCGGTGGTTAATTGTAAACAATTGATTCTGGAATCGTTGGTGTATGTGGCGGATGTGGTTTTTGTTATCGACGCGATCTAGTTTTAAGTGAGTAGGAAAGATGTCCCCTAATCGTCGAATCTTTTTGAACTTTATTGCCACATGCGGGCGGAGGATGGATGCGCTAGTGAGCGGGTTGTTTGTAAGCAGGTGGGGGCTGGCGGCGGTGGGAAAATTTGAGAGGGTTTCTTCATGTAGGAGTTTTTACCACCGGGTCTGACGCCGGTGTGTTTCTGAGATTGTGAGATTGTGAGATTGGGGGATTGGGGGATTGTAAGTTTCTGGTTTCTGGTTTCTGGTTTCTAGTTTCTGGCTCTAAGCTCTAAGCTCCAAGCTCCAAGCTTCTTCCCCACCAGGGCCTTGACATCCGTTAACCGAAAGGTTAAAATACTAGGCATAAAGATTGGTCACATGGCAAAGCGTTTGGGCAATCTCGGCGAAAAGCCGTCGGTGAGGTATTCGGCTGCATACCCCACGTGCGCGGAGCGTTGTTTTGACATCTAATGGGGAGTGGTTTTATGGTGGAACTAGACGACAGATTCTCGGATGAGGCGAAGATGCTTGCTCGGCTTGCGCCGAAGGCGAGCATGGAGGCTGTTCGTGCGGCCTGGGCACGTGGCTTGTCCGTGACGGTACTTGAGGATGGTAAGATCGTCAGTATTGCCCCCGACGGAACGCGGACATTTGTCAAGGAACTTGAACCGCTATGACAAAGCGTTTCAGAATGATTGCAGGTCCCAACGGATCTGGCAAGTCGACTCTTGCCAGTCTCCTGCGTCATGACTACGCAGTCAACTTCTATACGATGCTGAACGCCGACGACATCTTTGCAGAGGTGTCGAGAACGCACGCATATCTTCCGGCGTTGCCTGTGGACGGCGAATCGTTGAGGCGTTACGCGCACCAGTCGGAATATGGGCCGCAGACGAAGGCCTGTTTCGAGAATGGCGATGTCTTCGTCGTGGACGATACTATTCGTTTTAGGACGGCCAGCTCGGTCAACACATATACTGTCGCTCTGCTGACTAATTTCCTCCAGAACGAACACATTGCGAACGGCAAAAGCTTTTCCCAGGAGACAGTGTTCTCGCACCCGTCAAAGGTTGCCGCGTTGAAATTCGCAGAGGAAGCAGGCTACAGGACGTATTTGTACTTCGTGGCGACAAGTGATATAGCCATCAACATCGCAAGGATCGCAAGCCGCGTACAGAGCGGCGGGCACGCAGTCCCGGAGGAGAAGGTTGTGGCGCGCTCGATGCGCACGTTGGAGAATGTAAGTGAAGCGCTGCCATTCTGCTCAAGGGCGTTTTTCTTTGACAATAGCACGCTGGAGATGCGCTTCCTTGCCGAATATTCAAAGGGAAGTGGTTTTGTGTCAGTGTCCGACAATTTGCCGTCATGGTTTGAAGCTTATGTACTTAATGGATGATTACCGTAAGTTGACCTATGGGTGAGTTTGATGATGCACATACATTCGTGGACGGTTTCTTTGCTGCGCTGGCAGCTAGAACACCACATAGCGATTCGCTGAAATCGTCTCGTGTTGTTGTTGATTCTTGCCTACGACTAGGAGAGGCCATTAGCCAAGAAAAGAATCGCGATAAGGTTACGAACATTACTTTAGCTTCGATTGAACTAGTGGCATCAATAATCAACCATGTCAATGTATCTAGGGGTGGCTATAATAATTGATTGTAACAGTTCTGAATTTATCCATCAGACCAAACACAATAGATGTTACCGTTGAATTATGAGTGAGGTAGAGATGTTTGCAGGTTGTTTGGTAGAGGATGGGATCAATGTAATGTTTGCCACATGCGGACGGAGGATGGATGCGCTAGTGAGCGGGTTGTTTGTAAGCAGGTGGGGGCTGGCTGCGGCGGGAAGATTTGAGATGGCTTCTTCATGTAGGAGTTTTTACCATGGGGTCTGACCCCGTTGGATTACCTTGATTGCTGATGCGCTCTACCAGACAGGGCACATTGAACGGCTTGGAACAGGCCTTGAGGATTTGTTCAAGGATTGCAGGAAGGCGGGGCTTGCGAAGCCGAGGATCGAACAGGTTGGCGGATGGGTACACATCACGATTTATCGCAATACGGCGGCATCTCCAAGCCCGGCAAGGCATGAGACGATAAATGATGCGATAAATGATGCGATAAAAAGCCGACCTGGGGTAAAGAAGGTGGAACTTGTTAGGGTCATAGGTAAAAGCAAGCCGACCATAGAACGCGCCATTGCTCTGCTAAAGCAACAAGGTCGAATCGAGTATCGCGGCAGCAAGAAGACCGGTGGATATTTTAGTGTTTCATGAATTATGGTATAATATTTAGCCTAGACATGAGCGGAGAAATGCACATGCGGAAACGGAATGAGGTATTCGGCTGCATACCCCACAGGCGCGGAGCGTGGCGCGGAAAGGGCACTTTTTACTATGGGGTTCGACCCCATAGTATTCCAATATGCCATAAGTATGTCAGTGAAATCGGAGGTTGTGCAAAATGATTTACAAACTCGCATTGAGAAATGTCGGGCCATTACCAGATCGGGAATATAGATTTGGGCGTCGGATCAATGCATTAACAGGAGACAACGGTCTTGGAAAGACGTTTCTTCTCGACTTGATTTGGTTTGCCTTTTCCAATGAGTGGCCTGTGTTTGCAAATCCTGCGATGACGGTAGGCAATATGGCGCGGCCTGCGCACATGGATGCTAAGGCCACGCTTAGCTATGGGATTTGTTCGGGACCAAAGGCTAAAGGTACGCTCTGTCGATTGGAGTTTGACAGGGAATCCCAGCAGTGGAAAGGCCGTGGGAAGAATCCAGAAGAAACCGGATGCGTGGTCTACTCTCTTTCTGACGGAAGTTTCTGTGTTTGGGATCCGATCCGCAATGGACGCAGACAAAAAGATCGTCCGAATTATGATCCTTCGCTCGTGGTAACTCCGTATGAAGTTTGGCAGGGCCAGCAGAAGTTCGATCGTTCCAATGTGGGCGGCACAAAGACATATTCCACGATACAGGGCATCCAGTCCGACTGGATCCTTTGGCAGACAAATCCTGATTCAAGGGAATTGCCGGTGTTGAAGCAGCTCTTGGAGAAGATTTCACCGGACGACATGCCAATTGGCATAGGCGAGCCGCAGAAGGTCAGTCTGGAGGAAGCGCGTGTGATGCCAACGCTGCGGTTCCCATACGGTGACGTCCCGATTAACTTGGCCTCGGCGGCGTTTCGCCGCATACTTACATTGGCCTATGTCCTTGTATGGACTTATTCGGAGCATGTCAAGGCAAGTGCCTTTGTCGGGAAGAAGCCAACGCGGCGCATTGTGCTGCTTGTGGATGAGCTTGATGCGCATCTCCATCCAAAATGGCAGCGAATGATTATGCCGGCGTTGCTGTCGGCCATAGAAACCATGGTCGATTCATTTGGCGTAAAAAACACGCCGGCGGAGAGACCCGAAGTTCAGATATTCACATCCACGCATTCGCCTTTGGTGATGGCATCGCTTGAGGATGTTTTCGATGCGCACACGGACAAATGGTTTGACTTCGATTTCTCCGGAGAATGTCGTGAAATCTGCTGCGAGGAGCGTCCGCTCGAGCGACTCGGGGGCGCGGAAGATTGGCTTAGGAGCGTTGCGTTCGACCTTACTTCGACACGTTCTAAAGGCATGGAGCAAATGCTGAATGCAGCAGCAGACCAGTTGCAGCGCATGTTGGAGAAGAGCGACGAGCAAATAAAGATGGAAGATGAATTGTCCGGCAAATCGCAAAAGCGCGAGTTAAGGAAAACCTACTTGAAACTTGTGCGGAATCTTTCGCCGACAGATAGTTTCCTGATGCGTTTTCGGTTGCTTTGCGAATCAAGGGGATGGAACGTTCAATGATAAGGATTGAGAGAAAGGCCGAACCCTCTGACTTTGACGCCAAAGTCAGGCGTCCAGGATTGTCCTACTTGAAGGGGCTTGCCGTCGGGGGAAAGCCATGCTGGTCTGGGCATGACTATTGGCGAAGAGCCAGAGAGGACATGATAAATGCCTATGAGGGAACATGTGCTTATGCCTGTTGCGAGATCACCCCGGCCAGTTCTGCTGAAATTGATCATTTCCATCCTAGGTCACGATATCAAAAAGAGGCGTATGAGTGGCAGAACCTTCGACTTTGTTCGTCGAACATAAACAAAAAGAAGTGTGACCATGATGTTCTAGGCCCATTTTATGTCAGGGATTTGACTTTCGGAATTGTGTTGGCGACTGGTTCTATGGTCAAGTTGAAGAAGTATGATTCCGACTACGAGTCGCTGTGCGACAAGACCATCAAGCTTCTCGGGCTGAACGAGCATGCGTATACAAAGATGCGGAACGACATGTTGGATGAATACTTGCGTGGAGAAATTTCAATGTCAAACCTGCAAAAGCGCAATCCATTCGTCTATAGTGAAGTGCGGCGGCTTCATGTGAGACAAGTGGCAACAGCAGCTCCTTTAACTATAGAAAGGTTGAGAGAAGAAATCTGAAATAGGTAAGCTGCGTGGAACTTGGAGAAAGATGATAGAAGCGACATCTCAGATGTTTTACACGGAGAGCCGTATGTGGGAAAACCTTTGCTATACTACGGCATCACAAGCCGGTTCGATGAGGGGTAACCGCCGAAAAAGGGCGAAGTCCGGTTTGAGGGTAGCCAAAAGCTGAGCGGGCGTAGCAGACGAGAGGTGTCCCGCTATGCATTACGTACATGGGCAAATGAAAGTTGGAGAGCCTGTTTTTCGAAAGTGTTGTAACAACGGATCTTGGTTATAGCTTGACGAGGACATGGTGTTACTGGTTAAAGGCAGGTGTGGAACTAAAAGTCAGTTCTGATTCGTATCTGATATGCGGGATTTGAAAGATACCGTCTTTTACAGGCAACTCAAAAACTATTGGGCAACGGCTAGAGCAGCGTTCGCCCGGGAAGATGATTTGCAAATGGTCAGCATCATGGGCGCGACAGTACCCGAGTTGGCCGAAGAATTCGATTTTGATAATTGGAATGGCGGCACTTATATATTTACCTTACGTGTGTATGCTCCTTTGACACTCATTGCGGATGTTTCGTTGGATTTAAATAGCGTGGAATCAAAGATTCTAGATAAATTAAATCTGGTAGCAAAGGATGCTCTAAATGAGTCAATTGGAGCGGTGGTCATATTGTCGAACGCCGATGGGAAACCGGAAAATCCACAAAAAGGCGATGTGCTAAGAGGCGCGTTTGGGGAGTATAAGATAATAGGTAAGGTTGGAGATGGCGGGAATGGTACTATCTACAAAGTCGAGTCGGATGGTTTGTTATTCGCAACTAAGGTGCTTGACGTCAAGCATAGAAGTGAAAAAGACAAGCTAAGACGGTTCATAAGAGAGATAGCAGGGCTACATAGAATTCAACATGCAAATGTTGTCCAGGTGATTGATGCAGGCAAGACAGAAAGTGGGATGCCGTTCTATATTATGCCATTAGGAGAGGGATCCTTGCGTGCGATAATTAAAGGCAGATTGCCGATGAATCGGCGTTTGGAATTAGCTAATGAGATTCTGCTGGGAGTAGGAGAACTTCACAAACGTGGGATAGTTCATCGTGACATAAAGCCTGAGAATATCTTGATAATAGATGGCCATGCCGTGGTGGCAGATATAGGGATAGCGCATTTTTGTGACACGAATACAGTATTAACGCGGAAGGGCGATAGATTGGCGAATTTTATGTATTGTGCGCCAGAACAGAGGGATAAGAATCCTATTCCAGCAAAGACGATGGACATATATTCTTTGGGGCTAGTGATTCACGAACTGTTGACAAGTCAGTATCCGTTGGGAGTAGAACGTACGAGAGTGGCTTCACTTGACAGTAGCCTAGAGAATTGGGATGAAGCGATAGAATGTGCGACCCAAGAAATTCCAGCCAAACGGCCGCAGACTCTAGCAGACTTTTTGAGCATCATTGCTAAAATAAGGCCATTCTATCGAGAGCCGAATAATCCGCGTAACTGTTGTGTTCATTTCTCTATAGATCGTTTTCTGATGGCTTTCCCAGATGCACGGAAATGTCCGGTTCATTCTGATTGGAAACAAGTATCTTCAAGGATGAAGAATTTGTTGCGTGCTCCACTAGCCCATGATGTGGTATGGTGGACAAATGGCTTTCACAATAACCAGATATATGAAGTATCTTTTGATGACGCTACCCATATAATGTACATGTCGGGGATGGAATGCAAAATAAAAAAGGTGATGCCATTCAATTTCCCTTATAGCGATTGGCTTGATAGTGTATATGTCGAGACAGAAGCAATGCCTGCGACAGAAGAGCGTTCGCCAACTTCTTGCAGAGTGTGTAGATATGATAATCGTGAATTGACTGGCAGTGAGGTGGATGCAGGTTGCTTCTATGATGAGAATGGTGTTTTTCATGAGATAGATAGAAAGAGGTTATTGAATGTAATTCGGAATACGGTCCCTTATAATTTCATCATAACGTCTAAATGGTCGCCATTGAACGCCCACGGGATAGAGAACGCGCTTGAAGAGATTATGAAGGGAATGTTGGATGGGACAAAGAGTCCAGATGATTTTCGAGCTTTCGCATCAAGATTGCAAAAGCCAGACTTTGATAAGCTGGATGCATGGTGGAAAGAAACTTCTCGCGCATCAAAACTATAAGAAAATATCAATGATAACTTTGTGAGTGTAGATTTGTGAATAGCGAAAAAATAGACTTGCAGGACAAGCAAGAAGTTTTGCTTAGAACATTGGTTCTTTGGCGCGATGCGCTACAACAAAGAGGCAAGTTGTCGCAACGGGAATCTTTTGCAGGTATTCTATGGATTCTTATGCTAAAGCTCTGGTTTGATGGCGCGATTAAGTGTATCTCTAGACCTCAGATTCACAATACATTTAGTGATATTGCAAAGGAATTCTTAGAGGAAGCAGGATGGGACGAGCCGTACTTTTATGACTGGATGCTTAAACTAGTATCGGGGAGTCATGTGGATGATGCCTGGGCGGCGATAAATGGTGGATTTGAATTGGCCTCCTTTGAAGTTGAGACAATAGATGAGATCATTAGAAAGCTAGAAAAAAATTCCAACTTCCCATCGGAGCATAATTATGCGCTTCCTTCATATCTGAAGGATTCATTGCTGGAATTGATGGAAGTCAAACCAAATATGGCCATATGTGATCTAGCATGTGGGACAGGGGACATGTTGATTGCGATTTCAGATAATCTCAACGGGGGGGGGGGGCTTCGTGGTTATGAGCGGGATTCTGTCAACGCCTTGGTAGCTAGCATACGCTTGATGTTGCGGGGTTATGGACCAGATGTTGTCAAGTGGTCAGATCCTATAACAGATAGACATATTGAGAATGAAAGTTTTGATTTTATCTTTTTGAATAGCCCACTTGGGAAAAGAAGTAAAGTGTATGAGATTGACTTGCGAGGTCTGGAGATAGAAGAGTCATTTGATGAGGCAAGTTGGCTGGAGACCAGTTATACGCTCAAGGCTCTTGCAATGCTCAAAAATGGCGGTCGAATGGTTGCCGTTTTGCCGACACGAATCTTGACGAGCCCAGAATTCTTACATTTTAGGAACTTAGTTCTTAAAACATCACATATTGACGCTGTGGTCGAATTTAGATGGCATTATGGTTTTGGGGGGATGAGACTACGTGAAGCTATTGTAATGGAAAGATTAGAACGCGGGATTATGGCTGATAACAGAACATACATATATTCGATATATAGTGCTTTGAGCGATGAAGTGGTAATAAAATCGAGTTGGAAGAATTTTTTATCTGCATATAGTCAGTGGCGAGTGAGAAGAAGTTCTGAAGGGGAGAATATTGTCAGATTACAAGATGTTTGTACATGGTCGCCTAAGGCTTTACTGGCGGATATTTCTTTGAAACAACAGATAAAAAGCATTCGACTATTACGCCTTGGTTCGTTGATGTCACCACGAGAAAGACCTAGGTTCAGTGATTCTGTTTCACGCCTATATTATATAAATCATGCAAAGAGCGGGATTGTAAGAAGCAATCAGAAAGTCGAGTTTAGTCCTGCTCTGCCTTTTGTGCCTATGATTACTGTAGCTGAAACTGGTGATTTATTGTTTTCCAAAGAAAATAGTAGCATATTAGTAGATAGTGTGCCGCAAAGCTGCGATGGACAAGCTCTTCGAGGAAATAGCCGTGTGTATTCACCTAAGCCACATGAAGAGGTATATTCCCCAGAAATTCTGGCAATCATTTTTAAATCGCCGAAATACTTATCTTATGTTCGAAAGAGAATGATCTCTGACTCATGGCATGAGGATATATTGAATTTCCTGATTCCTCTGCCAGATAAATTGTCGCAGATGGGTCTGATTTCTTCATACAAAACTAAAAGGAGTTATACTGGATCGCTTTATTCCAGATTATATGATTTATCTCAGAAAGTTACTGCCTATTACAAGGCAACACTAGGCATTAAGCAAAGAGGCGGGATTCGATATAACTATTGGTCTGAACAATTCCGAACATTACGGTTGTCTGACCTGGTAGAGGTTAGGGCAGATGGATCGGGTAGAGACTGCACAATTTTGAGAAACTTAAGAATTACAAGTAATGAGGTTACAGAGAAATATTTGTCTGGATTTATGATTTGCTCGTTCCTGCCGCGCAAAGTGTTGGATGTTTCTTGTGGGTTAACAGATTATGGTTACATGAAAAAAATCGTCGAATCGGTAGGTGTTATTGTGCCCTCTTTAGGTGTTCAAAGGGAGATGGAAATTTTAATGTGCGAATATATCACAGAGTTTCTTGACACACTCTTGCGGTTATCCGAAACCAAGGACGACAATGAGTTGGGTAAGGGGGTTGACCGATTGCTCTTTGTATAGATAGTGGATTGGGGTTGATATGAAGATAGAATTTATAAGAATTGTGAAGTATAAGAATCTTGAAAACTGTCGCATTGATTTTAACGATAGCGATGGGTTAGTTGTGGTGGCGGGAATAAACGGAAGTGGGAAGAGCAACCTTCTTGAGGCTGTGGCATTGATATTTATGGATTTGAAGCACGAGGACTTGCCGTCAGAACTGGAAAAGCCGGAATATGTAATTTCTTATATCGCTCATGGTCAGCGGCATGAAATTCGCCATACGCGAGGGGAAGATAGGCAAACGTATTTGCCATCTGGGGAGGTAAATGATTTGTCCTATTCGACTATAGAAGACACACGGCTGATAGCAATGTATAGCGGAGAGTTTAACCGTCTGTCGAATAGGGGGTTCACTGGGTCATTTGGATTTGCGTCTTCAAATTCAACGCTCTTCGTTTCTCCCCAAAGTTTGATCCTTTCTTTTTTAGGTTTGTGGTTGACAAATAGTTTGCAATCAGATTTCGGCACAGGCAGTTTCAGATTTAGATATGTGCCTACATATTTGTTGTTTAGGATGCGAGATGCTTTCGCAATTGATCCAGAGATAGGGCCAGAGGATGAGATTGATGATCTAGTTCTTAAATTGACTCAGATGGCAGATCCGGAGGATGGCTTTTATAAAGTGGAAATGGATTCGCTCAAATCAGCATTTGAATCAGTGGGTGCGGTAAGTTCAAGAGACGTGACGACGGTTCTTGAACGACTCATAAGTGCGGATGAATATTCCGGCGGTTATTTCTCTGAATGTGATATTTGTCTGCGAACTGAAGGTGGCGCAGGATTGTCGCTTGAGGATCTGAGCGAAGGCGAAAAGCGTATATTGCTTTTACGCAATATTTATGAGGTTCTAGCTGGCGATAATGCTGTTCTCTTGTTGGATGAACCTGATGCGCATATTCACGAATCATGGAAGATAGATTTGTATAATTATCTTCGAGACAGAAGTGGGTCGGGAATATTAACTGTATGCACATCGCATTCGCCAACTTTCGTGAACAGAGTTGATGAACGAAGCCTTGTCGGGTTGCGAAATGCAGATGGCGGTATGGTAGAAGTTGTGTCTCAGAACGAATTGTCAGTGCTGCGATCTTTGTCTGATGATCGTATGAATTTGTTCTCATTTAGGCCAATGCTCTTTTTTGAAGGTAAGAGTGATGTGACTTTATTCCGCCAGGCGATACATGCTTTTCGCGTATCAAATGCTGATTATGCAGATTTAACAATAGATTCCGACTTTGATTTTTTTATAATCGGTGGCGCGGGAGATGCTAAATGGATATATACAGAGTACCGAAAATTGTTCCCCAGGCGCTTGATTTATATGGTCTTCGATCAAGACAAGGCAGGTCGTGAAGCACTTGCGCAAGTAACATTGCCTGATGCGTCCAATCAACAGTTTATTCCATTGGCAGATATCTCTCAAGGTGTTCAACAGGCAGTGGGGCGCCTTGGCGGGGCCATATGCCTTCCGAGACCAGAGGGGGTAGTGACATTGACAGATTGGACGATTGAGGAATATATAGCCGGAGATTATATTGCCTCAACGGTTAGAGGAATGGTGGATGGATATAGTAGATTTCATACTGTAGGTAATGTCAAAAAGGAGTTAAAGACGAAATTAGGTTCGGATCGGTCACAAATCCCCCCTAATGCACTAATGGGCTTTAAGCCATTAATTGATTTAGTGAGGAGTTTGCCTCTTTCTTGACTAGCTACTGACTAGTTGCTCTTTGCAGTGACCATAGTTGATGTTCTGCCTCATTTAGAAAATTGTTATGTCCTCTAACCATCGAATCGTCCTAAACATTGTTGCGACATACGTGAGGAGTTTGTATGCGTTTGTGTGCGGGCGGAGCGGTGGACTGGCGGCGGGAGGGGAAGACGGATGGTGGATTGGATGAGGTGACAGTGAAGGGTTGATGGGATGATAGAAGTTGAGAAGTTTGTTGGTTGTTTGAAGAATTCTAGTGTGGAGTTCTTCACTGGCGTGCCGGATTCGCTGTTGAAGAGCTTCTGTGCGTATGTGACTGATACATGCGGAGAGAACCACGTGATTGCCGCGAATGAGGGCGGGGCGGTTGGGCTGGCCGCGGGGCATTATCTTGCAACAGGTAAGACTGCGCTTGTCTATATGCAGAACTCTGGGCAGGGCAATGCGGTGAATCCGCTCTGCTCGCTCGTCGATCCCGATGTCTACTCCATTCCGATGGTTCTGCTTGTCGGATGGCGCGGCGAGCCCGGTGTGAAGGACGAGCCGCAGCATGTAAAGCAGGGCAAGGTGACGGTTTCGCTCTTCGAGACTCTTGGCATCCCGACCGAGATTCTGCCAGACGATGACGAGTCCGCGGCAGATGTGACGCGGAATATGGTCGAACGCGCAAAGGCAGAGTCGCGCCCCGTCGCGTTCATCGTCCGAAAGGGGCTCTTCGCCGAATACAAGCTTGAGAACAAGAAGCCTGACATCGCGGCGCTTCCGCGCGAACAGGCGATTGAGGGCGTGCTCAGGGCATTACCAGAAGACGCTGTGGTTGTCTCTACAACCGGTATGATTTCGCGTGAGGTTTACGAGACGCGCGAACGCCTTGGACAAGATCATTCGCGCGATTTCCTGACGGTTGGCTCGATGGGTCATGCTTCGATGATTGCAATGGGAATTGCCAAGGCGCAGCCAAATCGTAAGGTGTATTGTCTCGATGGTGACGGTGCAAGCATCATGCAGATGGGCAATATGGCGATCGTCGGACAATCGAAATGTGGCAACCTGACGCATGTTGTCTTCAATAACGCCGCCCACGATTCTGTTGGCGGACAGCCAACGATTGGCGGCGATGTAGACTTTGAGAAACTGGCAGAGAAATTCGGTTACAATGTTCTTCAGTCGCCGCAGGATCAATTCGTCAACTGTAATGGAATCGGTGTTGATGAAGTCGCTTCTGGGATGCACTGGCTCGTGACAATGGAAGAGCAGTGCAAGCGGAACAAGCCGGACTGCTATGACGAATTACCCGAGAAGCCGAACTTCATTCTTTTCAAAGTCGCGAAGGGCGCACGCAAAGATCTCGGTCGTCCGAAGGAACCACCGCAGGTGAACAAGAAACTGTTTATGGATGTGTTGGGGAAATAGTTTCGAGTTTCAAGTTCCGGGTTTCGGGTTTGAAAGACAACGCATGTTTGTATGAGCTTGAAATGTACAGTCAGTAGTCCAAAGCCCATAACCCAGCACTCGAAACCCAGAACTCGGAACCCATAACGCGGAACAGATTTAAGCATATGAAAAAAGTATTCATGAGCATGAGTACCGACGTGATTCACGGCGGGCATATCAACATCATCAACCGGGCTGCCGCCTTGGGTGAACTGACCGTCGGCGTGTTGAGCGACGAGACGGTGGCAAGCTATAAACGCTATCCGCTTCTCTCCTGTGAAGAGCGCATGAAGATCATTGCGGCCATCCAGGGTGTCGTTCATGTAGTAAGGCAAGACGGGTTGTCGTATCGTGATGTCATACGTGAATTGAAGCCCGACATCGTGGTGCATGGCGATGATTGGCGAACGGGAATCCAACAACCGATTCGCGAAGAAACGGTCAGGTTGCTTGCGGAATATGGCGGCGAGTTGGTCGAGTTCCCCTATACGGTCAACGCCGAATATGACAAGTTGGAGGCGAACGCCAGATCGCAACTGGCCATGCCGGATATACGTCGCGCAAGGTTGAAGAAACTGATCGGCCTTAAAGGGCTTGTGACGGCAATAGAGGCGCACAGCGGCATCACGGGCTTGATTGCGGAGAAGACGACGGTAGTGCAAGATGGGAAGACCTACCAATTCGACGCCATGTGGGTTTCGTCTCTCTGCGATTCTACTGCCAAGGGGAAGCCGGACATTGAACTTGTTGATATGACATCGCGTTTTCGCACGATCGACGACATCATGGAGGTGACGACAAAGCCAATCATCTTTGACGGCGACACTGGCGGACTTGCAGAGCATTTTGTCTATACGGTTCGCTCCTTGGAGCGCATGGGCGTCTCTATGGTCATCATCGAGGATAAGACAGGACTCAAGAAGAATTCGCTTTTCGGTACGGAAGTGGCGCAGACGCAGGACACCATCGAGAATTTCTCTGCCAAGATACGAGCCGGAAAGAAGGCGCAGAAGACCCAAGATTTCATGATCTGTGCGCGTATTGAAAGCCTGATTCTGGAGCGTGGCATGGACGATGCCTTGGTGCGCGCGGCGGCGTTCGTGAAGGCTGGTGCAGATGCTATAATGATCCATAGCCGCAAGAAGGATACTACAGAGATATTCGAGTTCATTGAAAAGTTTCGTGCGCAGGACGCCATGACGCCAATTGTGCTTGTTCCGACGTCATTTAACTCTGTGACGGAAGACGAGTTCAAGAAACGCGGTGCAAATGTCATTATTTATGCGAACCAGCTGACGCGCAGCGGTTTCCCCGCCATGCAGAAAACGGCAGAAATGATTTTGGCCAATCATCGCGCGCAGGAGGCAGATGCGCAATGCATGTCGATCAAACAGATCATCACCCTTATCCCGGATGAAGTGTAAAGGCGCTAATCCTCAATGATGGTATTTGGTAAAAAGTCAGCATCGAAATTCCTTTCCACATGGTTGAAGGGGAAGTCTGACATTGTCCTTGTGACGGGGCGCGCATCCTATTCGGTTTGTGGCGCAGAGGCGCTTCTTGCGCCGTTCCTTGCGTCGAAGAACGTTGTGCACCTGACAACGGTCGGTGAAAATGCGCGGGCGGAGGATGTGGCGGAGAAGAGATTGCAGATTCCAGCCAATGTGGATGCCTACGTTGCCGTGGGTGGCGGGACGGTCATTGATACCACAAAGTTGCTGCGTGGACTGGTCGGCCAGTTGCTGCCGTTTCTAGCCGTGCCGACAACGGCGGGTACGGGGGCAGAGACGACGCGTTTCGCCGTTTACTATGATCATGGTAAGAAAATGTCGGCTGATGACGTGCGATATCTTCCGACGGACCAATTGCTGATTCCGGAATTTACGGCCACACAGACGCCGTATCAGCGGGCAAGTACGGAATTCGATGCGTACGCCCAGGCGGTGGAATCGCTTTGGGCCGTCGGGGCCACGGATGAATCGCGCAGCTATGCGCAAAAAGCGCTTGACCTGATGGCGGCAGGTGAGCAGATGCTTGGCTCTTATTGGGCGGGTAGGGCGATCGACATCTCCCGCACGACTGCCGCTCATGCGCTTTCGTACTACATGACTGCTACTTATGGCATCCCCCACGGACACGCCGTCTATATGATGTTCCCGTACGTCTGCAAGGCGAATGGCCGTGAAGAGTTTATCAAGGAGATCCCAGTGCTTCAGACATTGCGTGATTTTGCCGCCGAAAGGAATCTGGATTGGAATCAACTCGTTGACACCTTGCTTGCAAACGTGAACCCGGCACGCCTTGCCAACAATCCTTGCCCAATCTCGCGTGATGTGTTTGGATAATCCGTAACCAGGAACCAAGAACCCGAAATCCCCAATCAAACAATGTTCGGCTATTCGCCAGATCAATACAAGCGCTTCCATGCTTATGCGTGGCGGTACTTGATGTTGTTTTCGATACTGTATTGCTCATTGTATTGCACTAGGTTGAATCTTTCCAACGCTGGCGCCGTGATGATGGAGGGGCTTGGCTGGAGCAAGAGTGACTTTGGCATTCTAACAGGCGCTCTTTTCTGGACGTATGGGATTGGTCAGTTCGTGAACGGGCGCTTGAGCGAGATTGTTGGTCCGGCCAAGTTTGTGGTCGCATCTGTTGTGCTGTCCGTAGTGGCAAATGTTTTCTTGTCCTTCCAGACGTCAATAGTAGTTATGGCGATCATCTGGGGTTTTAATGGTTATTTCCAGTCTATGGCCTGGACGCCAGGTGTGGCGATTCTCACGAAGTGGTGGCCTGGTCCGACGCGTGGTTTCGCTACGGGGCTTGCCCATGCGTTTTCCGGATTCGGTCAGGTGGCGGCCATTCTTTCTGTGGCATTTGCATTCAAGGTATTGCCGGATCTCGGATGGCGGGCGGCGTTTCTTGTATCAGCGGTGTTCCCGATTGCCGCCCTTGTTGTGTATCTTCTCTGGGCGCGTGTCTCGCCAGTGCAGATTGGATTGGCTGAGTATATTGAGGACGATCCGGCACGCGCGCGAATCGAGGAGGAGATGCGCTCTCTTGTTGCGGAGCGTGGGAAGCTCTATCCGTATAGATATGTCTTGTCGAACAAACAGTTTCTGGTATGGGTTGTCATCGCCTTCATCACTGGACTTGCCCGATACGGTCTTGTCACATGGGTTCCGCTCTATTTCATCGACAAGTTCAACATCAGTGTGACAAGTGGACTAATGGGATCGCTCTCGCTGCCGGTGGGTATGGGTATTGGCACATTGGTTGTACCGTGGATGACGGACAAGTGGTGTCCGAATAATCGCCTTCCCGCCGTTATCGCAAGTGCGCTTATCGGTGCGGTGTCGATCGGCGGTTTCCTCGTATTGAACCCCACTGTAGGTTGGCAAATGGCATGTATCCAGGTGTTGTTGTTCATAGCTGGGTTCTGCATCTATGCCATCAACGGGACGGCATGGGCGTATGCAACAGACATTGGTGGGCGAGTGTTCTCGGCTACTTCATCTGGTGTGCTCAATTTCTCGGCTTACATGGGGGCGGCGGTTCAGTCGTTCGTCTATGGTTTCTTGCTTGACGCCATTGGTTGGGTTTCGGTATTCGCTTCGTTGGCCATTCTCTGCGGCCTGATGGCCGGTATGGGAGTCATGGGAAGAAACAAGTCGGCTATTTACTAAGATAGAAAACGGAAAGAGGTTTATGTCTAAACGTGTATATGTGGCCATGTCGGCCGATATCATCCATCCTGGTCACCTTAATATCATTAAAGAGGCGGCAAAACTTGGTGAAGTGACGGTGGGTGTGCTTACGGATGCCGCCATCGCAAGCTACAAGCGACTTCCGTACATGAACTACGAACAGCGTGCAGCTGTGGTGGCCGCATTGAAGGGTGTTACGCAGGTGATTCCTCAGGAGCAACTTGACTATATCCCAAATCTTCTAAAGCTTAAGCCTGACTTCGTGGTGCATGGTACGGACTGGCGAGAAGGGGTACAGGCAAAGACACGCCAGGGCGTGATCGACACGCTTGCACAATGGGGCGGAAAGCTGGTGGAGCCAGAATACACCCCCGGCATCTCATCGACTCAACTCAATAAAGCTATACGCGAAGTGGGGACTACGCCGGACATCAGGCGTGCGCGTCTACGGCGGCTTCTGAACGCAAAGCCTATAACAAGAATCCTCGAAGCTCATTCTGGTTTGACGGGGCTGATAGTTGAGAATACATCCGTCAAGAAGAACAACCGTAAGTACGAATTTGATGGAATGTGGCTCGGTTCGTTTGCGGATTCCATCATCAAGGGCAAGCCCGATACGGAGAGCGTGGATGTCACGTCGCGTCTACGGACGCTTAATGACATTCTGGAGATTACGACAAAGCCTATACTCTACGACGGCGATTCAGGCGGCACGAACGAGCAGTTTGCATTCCTTGTGCGGTCATTGGAACGTTTGGGCGTCTCTGCGGTAGTGGTCGGGGACAAGGTAATCTCCCGGTCAAGTTTGCACCTAGAAAATGGACTTTCGCAAGTTGAAGTGAATGTGTTTTGCGACAAGATTCATGAGGGCAAGGCGGCGCAGATCACGGAAGACTTCATGGTGATTGCGCGTTGTGAATCGCTTGTGACTGGAGCGGGGGAGGATGATGCCATAGCTCGTAGTCGTGCGTATCTTGAGGCTGGTGCAGATGGGATATTGATTCATTCCAAGAGCAAGGAGCCGGAAGAGGTTCTTGCTTTCGCGAAACGTTTCCGTGCAGAGGTCTCCGCGGATAAACCGCTCGTTGTGATGCCCACCACATATCCGCAGGTCACGGAGGGAGAACTGGCCTCGGCGGGCATCAACATCGTTATATACGCTAATCATCTTCTTCGAGCAGCATATCCAGCGATGAAAAGCTGTGCTGAATGTATTCTTGAATGTGAACGAGCGAAGGAGGCCGATGGAAGCAATTGGCCGTCAATGGAAAATGTAGTGGCGTTTCTATAAATAGGGTATTTTATATGAAGGTGGTGAATAGGATAGGGTCGGTGTTTCTGCGGCGGATACTGATGCGGATGAAGGAGCTGGGAATGTCCCAGACGGATTTGGCGCGGCGGATGAACGTGTCGCGTCCGTACATAACGAAGGTGCTTCACACGGATGTGAACATCTCGTTCCGCACGGCGGCGAAGCTCGCGAGCGCGCTCAAGATGGACTTCCTCCCCGAGCTGCGCCCGCATCCCGAAGAGGCAATCGCCGCCAACCCCCGACCCCTAGCCCTTGATCCCTAATCCCCCCCCCTTGACGCTCATTAACTAATAGGTTAAAATATGGATTACATAGTTGGGCGCACAATGTACATTATGCACACAGCACCTGATGTTGCCGTTCGCGATTAAACGGCGGAAGTGAGGTATTCGGCTGCATACCCCACGTGCGCGGAGCGTAGTTTTTTAGCGAATAGATAACTGTATATCAAGATCATAGTAAGTCGAATGGTAAGAAAGATAAGAGTGCTTTATGATGATGGTGGATTCGTGATGCCGTATGGTGGTGTCGCGAGGTACTTCACAGAGATGATTAAACGATTACCGTCCGAGGTGTCGTGGAAGTTTGCTATGGCTGGAACATCAAACTTGTATCTCCAGCAACCGCCATATTTTATACCACCTCATAAGCAAGATATCATGGGATTCATAAACGGCACTCTACGAGGCCGTTCTTTTCGCGGTGTTAGTTATCTTCATCGTGTATTGGCCCGTCTGTTTCCACGTAGATTCCCGTCTGGGGAGTTGGCTAATGAGAGGATGCTTCAGGCCGAGTTCCGCAAAGGTGAGTTTGACATCTTCCATCTTACGGCGCCGCATCCCGTACATGATTATTGGCATTCTATTGTGGGAAAGCGTCCGATGGTCGTGACCGTTTATGATTTGATACCTGAGATCATATCTGGAAGTCGTCGTGTTACGTATTACCGACGAAAATTGTTGGATGATGCCACGCATATCATATCGATCTCTGAAAAGACCAAACAGGATATGATGCGGCTTTACAATGTGCCGGAAGAGAAAGTATCTGTGATACATCTTGGGTTCCTAAGACAGGAGAATGTCGTACCGCTTGATCCGCCGATTCGTTCACCTTATATCCTATTTGTTGGTAGGCGCGAAGGGTATAAGAACTTTTCTTTTTTTGTCAAGGCAATCGCGCCGATTCTCAAGTCTACAGATTTAACATTGTTTTGCACTGGCGGTAAATTTGATGTTTCTGAACTTGCACTTTTCAATGAATTGGGTATAGCTGAGAAAATACAACAGCGATTCATAAAAGATGAGCAGATGCGAGCGCTTTTTCATAATGCATTGGTGTTCGTGTTCCCGTCGCTTTATGAGGGATTCGGGATACCTATTCTTGATGCTTTCAGTGCGGGATGTCCAGTGATTCTCTCGAATTGTAGTTGCTTTCCTGAGGTCGGAGGAGATGCTGCGCTTTATTTCAATGATGGTGATGCTGAGACGTTACGGAACCACATTTTATCGATGATGAAGAATGAATCACTTCGTAAATCCTTAATCGAGAAAGGTTTGGCACGCGCAGGTCTTTTCACCTGGGAGAAGTGTGCGAAACGAACGGCTGAAGTTTATCAAAAGCTGTATAACAGTCAATTCATTAGATGAATAACTGTTATCTGCTTAGATGTCATGCCATTTGCTCATTATATTTTTTGTTACCATGTCTACTATGTCTTCTGGTAATTCATCTGATTGTAGTAAGTCACGTGATAAGGCACTTGATGCGACTAAAGGTTTACTAATAATCTTAATTGTTTTCGTACACATAACAGCAATGACTACCCAGTGGATTAATTGGATAAATACATTTAAATTAGCTGGATTCTTTATGGTAACAGGGATTATTATCTCACAGAAGGGAGATTCTTATAATTATAAGCGCCGTTTTAAAAAGATATTTACATTATATTGGATATTTAGTCTTATTCTGATATTTTTAAGGTTTATATTAAAAAGTATTCAGACGGGGTTCTCATCTTCTTGGCAAGAGGTTATATTATCCATTAAAGAGACTATGACGCTGGCAGGATTCTCAACTTTATGGTTTCTTCCTGCGCTCCTAATGGCTGAAGGTATGTTATATGTAGGGATAATTCTCAAGACTAGGTTGAAGAGTGATGGAATCATGTGGGTATTGCTTATCACATCCTCTATCTTATTTTTGTTTTACCAAGTAGTGTATAATACAATTATTATACATTGTCCGATTCTACAACCTTGGTTTCGCGCCATACCTGCTTTGATTTTCTTGGTTTGGGGATATTATATTGCTTCGACAATCAGGAGCCTGAATGGGTGTAAACAATTAATCTTTGCAGTTCTAGGGGTGGTATTGGGCATTGTATTATCTTTGGATTTGTCAGAGATTAATTGGAATGGGTTTCAATTCGGGAATAATGGTCTGCTATTTTTACTTGCCGGTGGATTCTCTAGTCAAGGAATATTAGTATTATTTAAGGTATTAAATCAATTCAAATTGATAACCCCCATTATCTATCTACTGTCTTGGATAGGAGAGAATTCTTTGATAATAATGGTAACGCATCATGCCCTACCATATATATTTCTTTCAAGAGCTATAACAAACCTAATACCTTGTAATTTAAGTATAATATCTGCAGATTGTCTAACATGTAGTTGGGTTTTCCTTCTTGAGATCCCAACAATATTGATATATAAGAAGTTAAAATGTTATATATCAGTTCGATCTAGTGTTGGAGTACTATAGTGGTTTCTTCACAAATATCAACGAAGATAACGGTTTTATCGTTCTTTGCAATGTTTGCGGTCTTTGTGGGACATTGTAGGTGCGATTCTAGATTTGAAGTTATAATTCGTCCATGGTTAATATGGCATGTTCCATGGTTCTTTATTGTCTCTGGTTATTTTTTCATTGACTCATTGAGAAAGTATTCGTGGAAGACCTTCTTGCGTAAAAAGTTCTTTTCAATCTTAATCCCATATTTATCTTGGTGTTGTATAGGAATTATACTTTGGATTCCTGATTTTGCTGCTAAAGGGATTACAATTATGGATATCTTGGGAATCACAGGTTCAATATTCCCGGCAGGGAATTGGCCTTTATGGTATGTTCGCGCATTAATGATATTTATGTTTACCGGTCTTTTAATATGGTCATTTAGGCCTCTTGTACCTTCTGTTCATGTTTTCTTTATATTTTATTGTACTTCACTGATAGGTATGTACTATGCTCTTTCAAAGATAGGTGTCGGTGTGTCCCCCGGTAGTGGACTCGTATCATTCTTATTAGGTAGTGCAATTTGTTACTTCCGCATACCCATTAACTTCATAATTAGCAATAGGTGGAGGGGCTTTTTTATCTTCGTATTAGTTATTCTGGCGATAGTATGTCGTACTCTTATTAACAGTTCAGTATCTTCGTATCTATTTATTATAATTGCTATTATATGCCTTTGGTTGTTGCTTGATTTTGTTAATATAAGCAAGGGTAACAGATGGGTCGCTTGGATGGGTTTGACACCAATTATTTACTTTAGTCATGGTCCTATTGTCTTTGCATTTAATAAATACTTTGAACTGTACTTGATACCTGAAGATGTTTCATGTGTTAGAGATTGCTATTATATCTTGAAATGTTTTTCGATTTTCTTCATATTAATGGTTCTGATGAGATACTTGGAGAACTTCTCCAGAATATATAAGTTCTTGTCTGGTAATCGTTGAGAAGTAAGAAACGATATTGTGTTTCTTGATAATTCTAATATCTGGCTCGCAGAATGTCAATACAATGTACATGTTTGTTGAAGGTAGTGATGATATGACGCAAAATAAGCGTATATTAATTAATGTCTTGGCTTCGTATGGACGGAGCCTTTTGAGCATCGCTTGTGGACTGTTTTCTACACGATGGGTTTTGATGGCACTTGGAAAGACGGATCTGGGATTATATGGCGTGGTTGGTGGTCTTGCTCTTTTCGTGACGTTCGTAAATATACAGTTCTCACTTGCTATTAGTCGTTATTTCGCTTATTCGATTGGACAGGCGAAAGTGGCTGAGAATAAGAGTGGGGGATTAGAGGAATGTCGACGATGGTTCAATATTGCAGTTTCAATTCATACCATATTGCCTCTAGTACTTGTTGTGATTGGTTATCCCATTGGAGCTTATGCTATTACGCACAAGTGGTTGGTAATTCCACCGGATCGGGTGGAGGCCTGCGTATGGGTCTGGCGATTCACTTGTATAAGTAGTCTTATGGGTATGATGAATGTCCCTTTTCAAGGTATGTATACGGCCAAGCAATATATAGCCGAATTGACTATCTACAATGTCTTGCAAACAGTAGTTCGTACCAGTTTCATCTATTTTATGGTAATGCATCCTGGCGACTGGTTGGCACGATATGCTTTCGGAATGATGGTGATTGCTACGATTCCGGCATTTGTGATATGTGTCAGAGCAATGCAGTTGTTTCCTGAATGCAGAATTGTTGGAAGATATCTTTGGTCTTGGGATAGATTCAAGGATGTGGTCTCTTATGTGACATGGCAGGTATTTGGTTCGGGCGGGTATGTTCTTAGGAATTCAGGAGTTGCCATACTTGTCAACAAGATGATGGGGCCTAATGTCAACGCGGCGATGTCCATTGGAAACACCCTTAGTGCGGAGACTGCGGTCTTGACGGGTGCATTGAACGGTGCCTTCGCGCCGGTTATCACCAGCGCTTGTGGCGAGAAGAATCTTAACTACATGCGGGAAATGGCATTTCGATCTTGCAAGTTTGGGTTACTTCTAACGTTGATCTTCGCATTACCCCTTGCCATCGAGGTTAACGAAGTATTGCGTTTATGGTTGAAAGAACCGCCGCCGTTTACCTCAGAGTTGTGTTTGTGCTTGATTGCATGTGTTGTAATTGAGAAGGCGACAATGGGGCACATGATGGCGGTCAATGCTAGTGGGGTAATTGCCAAATTCCAATGTCTGCATGGTTTCTGTCTTATGTTGGCATTGCCCGTTGGTGTGTTGTCGTTACTTGTCGTGCGGAGTGCATGGTCTGTAGGGATTGCCCTCGTAGGCACAATGGTTGTTACGGCTCTATGCGATGTTTGGGTGGCGCGGTATTCGGTCGGAATGAGCGCATGGGAATGGATGAAATCTGTTGTAATCCCTCTTGGAGTACTCTCGATAACTGGGAGCGCAGTGGGCATTCTTCCATCAATTTTTATGAGACCATCCTTTTTTAGAATAGTGATAACTACGATAGTAACACTATCGGTGTTCTGTCCATTGGTATGGTACTTTGTTCTGTCAATGGACGAACGTATGTTTTTGCGTAACAAAATGCGTTCAATTTGTTGTCGTTGACATGTGTGTTTATAGTATTATGAAATAGGGAAGATTAACATTCTTGTATTGAGGGTAATATGTTTTATGTCTAAAAATCTACACACGGAAAATGAATGATGAAGAAGTTAAGTTTCCTCAATTACTTATTATCATTTCTAATGGGACTAACTGGACAACTTTTCGTAAGTGTCCCGGGTGCTGGTATTATGCCAATGCTTGATGTTGTCTCATATGTGATTGCAATTCCATTACTGATTCTTTTGTGGGGGAAGATGGGACGATTTGCACATAGAACAATTTTGTGGGGCATTGCATGGGCCTTGGCTTCAATACTTGCAAATTTATTGAATTACTACACGTCATGGTATTTCTGGAAATCTGTTACAGTAGTTAGTTCAGGTTGGATTCTTATGGTTGTTGCTTGGTGGGTTCTGAATAAGGATGCAAGTCTTTTCTTAATATATCTCTTAGGGGCTGGTGTTGGTGGTTTCATTTCTCTTTATTATTTTCAAAATGGTGCTTATGCGGTATTTGCGAATACAGAGGGGCTGATTGAAAAACAGATATATCCTTTTTATGCGCGTGCAATAGTATATTGTGGACTTCTCCCTTTCTGCTGGTTCTTCAGAAAGCATTTCCCATCGTTTGTAATTGTAGTTACAATATTAGCTGGGGTGTTTCTACTGTTTAATGGTGGCTCACGATCTGGATTTGGAATATATTTACTTTCTGGTGGCTTTGGTTTTCTTGCTGTATATTGTAAACGGGTTGTACGTGAAATTTGTAAGAATCTATTTTTAACTGCTTTACTCCTTCTTCTAGGTGTCGGATTAGTATTCTTCAGTTATTCGCGCATAGTACAGGAAGGAGCACTAGGTGAAGGAGAGCGGTCAAAGTTTGAGGCGGAGGAAGGTATTAAGATGGATACAGGACATGGTCGTGTGAGTGCGCGTGCAGGCTTAGAGGCTACATGGAGAACTTTTAAGAAACAGCCATGGGGTGAGGGGGGGACATTGAGGCGGCATTCGGTTATCTCAAATTCATGGAATTGTGAAGGTTTAGTTGGTCTATTGTTTTGGGTATATTTCTTCTGGATAGTATTGTGGTACATACGAAAAAGAATGTTTTATTCTGGTATTTTTGCGGTGTTTATAGGCTTACAAATCATGATTGCATCGTGGGATGTTGTAGGTTCCCCTTTTGGAACCAGAAATATCTTTTTCTCATTGATGATATATATTGCATTGTGTCGTGATAATCCTTATTACGGAAAAGATACTGTATTTGAAGATTTCCCGAAGTATTTAATAAAATGAGGATTGTGGTGATGTCGGTACATGATGAATTTTCAAGACCATTACTGTCTATAGTTATTGCAAACTATAATTATGGATGCTTTTTAAAGGATGCTATAGAAAGTGTACTCACACAGGATGTTGATGGACAAGTGGAATTGATTATATGTGATGCTGCGTCAACTGATGATTCTGTAGATGTGATTGAAAGATATTCAAATGGATTACCAGAGAAAACATCATTATATGAATGGCAACATGATACTAATATTTCTCATGTGGGTAGACCATGTATTACTTGGTGGTGTAGTGAACGGGATGGTGGACAGAGTGCAGCTTTCAACAAAGGTTTCGCCCATGCACGAGGGCGATTTCTGACATGGCTGAATGCAGATGATCTCTTATTGCCAGGGACACTCAGGAGACTTAAATTAGCAATGGACGGACATCCCGATTGTGAATGGTTTGTTGGGGGATGTTTCTGGCTTGATCCGATGTTACGTGTCTTCAAATGTGGGAGGGCACGTCGTATGTCAAGATATCGTGCTCAACATGGATTTGTAAATGTCTGTGGCCCTTCGTCTTTTTTTTCAAAGGATTTGTACGAACGAGCCGGAAAGATCGATGAAAGGTTTCATTATACCATGGATACTGATTTGTGGCTCAGGTTTGCAATCAAAGAGAATGTTGTATTTCGACCATTTGTTGATTATGCATGGGGGTTACGATTACATCCGAAGGCGAAAATGAGTGGTCATAAGTTTACGTCAGATGGTAAGATATTGGAAGGCCGCAAATCCAGAGAAGCTTTTCGTAAAGAAGAAACACGGATGAAACAATTAGAGCTAGAAGAACAATGGTCGAACGAAAAGGTGGGAGTTGCCTTTAAGGCAATGTCTCGAGTTATGAGATTCTTTTCAGCGGATTTCATTCCAGCTTTGTTGAGTAGAGTCGATACCAGAAGATTCATAGGAATGCGTCTGGTAGATGTTATGGGTTTGAAGGATAGGTAAAAAACTATGCACGATAATAAGAAATACAAACGCGAACTACTAGATCTGATGCATCGTGTTGATATGGTCTTTTCTCGTGAAAGGATAGATTATTGTGCGGTGTACGGTACGTGTCTGGGCGCGGTGAGGGAGAATGGAATTATACCTTGGGATGATGATATAGACATCGCGGTACGGCGTAGCGATTTTATTAAAGCCTTAGAGGTTCTAACCAATTCAAGTGAGCAGATTTATGCTGGAGACAGAACTTCAATTCCTGGATGCCCTAGTCGTTGTGGACGGATATTCAATCGGGTCGGCTCTGGTTGTAGTATTGAACGAAAACGGGCATATATTGATTTGCACGTGATTGATTATGCCCCCAAAACTAAGGTCAGGTTCTGGTGGTCTGTTCTGTGGTATGTCGGCGTTAGTAGAATCGTTTCAAGTCGTAATGGTGTCATTAGTAATGGACACCGTGGTTTTTATGCCGTAGCGGATTGTGTGGCGTTCCCATTCCGAATATTGCCAACAAGAATATTGAGTAAACTTGCTGATTGGATATACATAGGCAAGAAACGATCTCCTTTTATTAAAATAACATTCGATGGGAATAGAAAGCGTTACCCTGCTACATCGTTTTCTTCTTTTAAAAGGGTCCCCTTTAATGAATTTACAATTCCGGTTCCTTTAGGATATGATGAATACCTTTCAGTATGTTATGGGGATTGGCGTATACCACCTCCTCCAGAGGGTAGATTTAGCCATGCGTTTGATCGCAATTGCCGTGAATGGACGGTTCCAATGCCAGATGAAACAGTTAGGTCATTGAGAGATTGATTATGCGAATTGCTTTTATATCAAATCACCCCGCTCCTTATAGGGATCCTTTCTTAGGACGCCTCGTACGTCGCACAGATGTTGAAGTGGACGTCTTTTCACTATTTTCAGAGGACGAGGCACATCATTTTTGGAAACTGGATTCTCCCGTATATAGAAATGTAGTACTGGTCAATGAACCATGGCCCCCTAAATGGAAGACTTTTCTTAAGCTAATAAGGATGTTTGTATTTGGTCGTTATGATTGTGTGTGTTGGCCAGGATTTCTCCTGGATTATTTGATTTATTGTATGCTCATACAAGCGGTTCTTGGAAAGAAATATATTGTTTGTGCTGATACGGTTGTTCAAAAATCATTGGGAGGTATTTCATTTTATATTAAGAAATTCCTTTGTAAACATGCGTCTATGATTTTTGTTCCAGGAAAGGCATCAAAAGAGTACTTTTCGAATCTTCTTGCAGTTCCCTCAGAAAAAATTTGTATAGGTGCATATGCGTTAGATGGCAGAGCAATCGAGAAAAAAATTTGTGATTTCAGAAAAGAAAAAAGTGTAATTAGAAGGCGATATGGTATTTCAAGCGGGGACAATGTTTTTTTAATGGTGGCGAATATGATAAAAACACGGTATTATCCCATTACAACTTCGGCATTTATAAATGTAGCTAAAACACATCGTGATATAAAATTTATTGTGGTAGGGGTTGGCCCTGATCTTGAGTTGATGCAGAAAATAGCTGCAGAACATACTGAGGTTAAGGTTATCCCTGGTACTTCATTTGAGAATATGTTAGAACTTTATGCAATAGCAGATGTCTATGTTCATGGGGGGACTGAACCGGCATCGACCGCACTTGTTATTGGGGCAATTTCTAAATTGCCATTGCTTTCTAGTCGTGCTGTTGGATGTTCTTGGGACTGTTTAGAGGACGGTCACAGTGGTTGTTGTGTGGCGGATTATCTTTCTGAGTCTGAATGGAGTAAGGGTTTTGAAAGAATGTTGGTAAACAAACATTTATGGATTGAATGGGGTGAACGGGCAAACGTACTTAGTCAAGCTTTGGACGTTGAGCCTACCGTCGAAGAGTTTTGCTCATTGATCAAGAAATGAGAATTACCTTAAGTGGATGAGATGATAGGGTTTTATTAATGAAATGATTGGAGTCGAGTATTATAATCCAATGAGTCTTAGTACATTAATTTTTAAATAAGGAGCATAGAATAATGATAAAGATCGGCACTCCCTCAATCTCACAAAACGGTTGTTTTACTAGGTTGACAGTCATGCTTGATGTTGATGGTGACGTGAAGCCGTTTTGGATTGAGGTAAAGGGAGAATACTCATCAGGGCTTGTTGTAGATCGGGTAGACGGCTTTGTTGTGGGATTACTTGGTTATGCGCTTAAATACGGGCATGACATTCGTTGCGAAGCTCCAATTACAAATGTTTTAAAGGATTCTATAGCGCATGATTTTATTGATGTGGTTTGTCAACATCAACCTGAGATATATCATGTCAGGTTGATTGCTCCTACAATCACACCAATTCATAAATCAAATGTTGTAAGAGCTACTGGCTTGTCGTGTGGTGTTGACTGTATGTATACGGTACATAATCGAATGTTGGATGATGGGTTGGGCTCAAGGTATTTCTATATGGTTGACGCACATATGCAATCGCGAAATCAGTCTGAGGCAGATAAGCGAAAACGGTTTAAACCTCTTTTAAATAATGCAGAGGCCTTCGCCGCTAAACTGGGGATTCCGTTAGTTGTCGCAAGTACGAATTGGGGGCCATTACTTTTGGATAAATTGACCATTGAGAATAATACGACTTATTGCAATTGTTTTGCAGCTCTTTGTATGCAGAATCTTTTCAATATTTATTATCTTGCCTCTGGTGGGCCAATAAGAGACTTTGCAGTTAAGTATCTGAAGAATGGATTGTTTAAAACCGATTGCAGTAACTATGATTTATTATCTCTTAGTGCGTTTTCAACTCCGGCTTTAAAATTCATAGTGGATGGATTGGAGAAACGAGTTGATAAGATCAAAACTATATTGAGTTGGTCGGATTGCTGGGATTATTTAGATGTTTGCGAGATGCATCACGATGGCTTGATGGGTAATGGGACTTTTGATTGTCATAAGTGTATGCATACTGTAAATGAGATCATGGCAGTTGGAGGGATTGACGGATTGCATAAGTTCAAGAAGGTTTTTGATGTTGATTATGTAATATCTCATAGAGCTGAATATTTGGCGTATCTCATATGCCAACGCCTTGAACGCTCAGAGGTGGGTATGGAAACTTGGGACGGTTTAGCCCGACAAGGGTGCTCAGGAGCCGATTACATAAAAGCGCTTGGTTACATCATCAGAAAGGCGATTAGGAAACTTACAGCGAACCACCATTCAGCCAGAAAATGGATCGACATTTAGTGAGGATCAATCAGATGAGAAGAATACGAAAGACAATTGCCCATTTCTTAAGAGTCCCAGCATTGTTGCGCGGTTTGCATGAAGGTGCTGAAAATTGGTGTATGGGTGGATGGGGATCTAAGGTGTTGGATGAATATCAATTGACAATGTTAAACGAGGTATGGACTGACGCAATTACGAATGTCCCTTTCTACGATTTTTGGAAAAAGAAACATAATCTACCCAATAACATTGAGTCGTTGGAAGAGTATGCTTTATGGCCGATTCTTAAAAAGGCAGATATACAATCACATCATGACTTGTTAAGGCGTGACACCCCAAAGAGATTTCATGAAAGTGTTACCGGAGGTGCAACAGGAGAACCGCTTCATTTCTGCACTTTCCCTGAGCAAAGTCAACGTGTGAATTCATGTATCCTTATGGCTCGAGCCGGGTTAGATTTCTACCCTGGAGATCGTGTATTCATCCTTTGGGGACACCGCCATTTTTATGGACATGGAATCAAGTCGAGAATAAAATTTTTTATTCGCCAATGTAAGGATTGGCTGAACAATAGTTATCGTGCAGATGCTTGTGACTTGTCACCGCATTATCTTAGAAACGTTTCCAGAAAACTTAAACGTTTCGCCCCAGACGTGATTATTGCATATTCAGCATCTCTGTTGGCCTTTGTCAGATTCTCAAAAGAGAATGGGCTGCAGATTCCAAGGCATCCGCTCAAATGTATTATTTGTACAGCAGGTGCGCTTTCTTATAGTGAGCGTGAAGAGATATCTGCGTATTTTCATGCGTCGGTATATATGGAGTATGGGTCTATGGATGCGGGTTGTTTGGCCTATATGCAGAAAGATGGGCGATATCATGTTTTTTCTCATTATCGCATGTTACACACTATAAATGATGGTACTGGTGATTTGAATTTGGTGACATCCCTCACGAAAGACTATCTTCCCCTTTTTAGATATCAAATCGGAGACTACCTTAGCGATTGTAAGTATACATCCGATGGGCGCGTAGAGACTTTTGGAGAAATATGGGGGCGTGGAAGTGATGTGATTACATTGCCTAGTGGAAATAAATGTCAATGTCAGACATTTATGGTCTGTGCAGAAGAAATCAAAAAGGTTTTGGCCTACCAAGTGATTAAAAAGGGGGAGACATTTGAATTCTGTGTTTTGGTTGCTAGTCCCTTGACAACTGAGGAACGAGCAATTATGCTTGATAAGGTATATTCCATACTTCCTGAACTAAGACATGTAGATATTAAGATTGTAGAGAAAAAGGAATTGATAAAAGCACCGAGTGGAAAGATAAGATTATTTGTTGACATGGATCATCATTAAGATATCACGAATTTGGTTTTGAAAGTTGGTCCCCTGTGAAGGTTTTACATGTGACTAGTGGGATAAATCCCCAAAGTGGTGGCCCGACACGTTCGGTAAAAGGACTTTGCCGTGCGTTGTCTCGTGCTGGGGTTGAAGTCTCCCTTCTGGTTCTACGAGGAAATGATCCATTTGAGAATCCAAGTGGTGTAAATGTTTTACGTGGCGACATCCCTGATATATCAGATTATGATCTTGTTCATTTACATGGTTTGTGGAATCTCGGATTGCACAGAGTGGTAAAGTTATGTCGTAGATGTAAAACTCCTTATGTCATTAGTCCTAGGGGAATGCTTGATCCGTGGGCGTTAAGTGTTAAGAAATGGAAGAAGAAAGTGGCGATGTGCCTGTATCAGCGCAAAGATTTACAGAATGCTGCTGCATTTCATGTTACAGCCGAGACGGAGTTGGAACATGTGCGAACATCTGGATTCAGTCAGATGTGTATTGTTTCTCCTAATGCTGTTGATTTGCCAGAGAAGATGCCAGAATGGCATACAGACGATAATGTTAAGACGGTAATTTTCCTTTCCCGACTACATCCTGGTAAGGGTTTGTTGACATTGGCTAGAGCTTGGGCAATTATACGACGCCACGATTGGAAGATGAAGATTGTAGGTCCTGATCTATATGGTCACAAGCAAGAAGTTCTAGAAACTCTTGTAGGGTTAGGGATAAGTGACGAATGGGAATTTGTAGAGTCATTGGATGATGTACAAAAGTGGAATGCATATCGTTCTGCAAGCTTTATGGTACATCCAAGTGTAAGTGAAAACTTTGGTATAACAATAGCGGAAGGTCTTGCTGCCGAATTGCCGGTGATAGCCACTAAGGGAACGCCTTGGAAGGAATTGGATGATAGAAGATGTGGCTGGTGGATAGACATTGGGGTTGTCCCCCTTGCTGCGGCTATGCAAGAATGTATGAGTATGTCAGATTCGGAACGACGGCAGATGGGTGCGCGTGGGCGGCGTTTGATTGAGGAGAAATATACGTGGACAGCAGCTGTTAAAACACTGTTAGAAGGATATAGGGGTGTACTGAAATGAAGCGTATAGGTATTATAACGATTCAGAAGTGTAATAATTATGGCGCTGATTTGCAGGCATTTGCGCTACAACGTAAACTTCAATTGATGGGATATGAAGTTGAGAATATTGATTTTCTTTTTTATAAGCACCCAGATTTCATAAAGACGCCAAAATCACAACCGATATTTGATTTGTCAACCGTTAACCAGTTGAAGGAATGGTTGCTTCCGAAGATAACCAGATTTAGAGATATCAAGCGGCATGGTCTTATAAAACAAAGACAACAAGCATTTGAAACATTCTTCGAAAAGAATGTCCGTCTTTCACGTACTTATTCTTCGTTAGATGCACTTTATGTAGATCCTCCAAAGTATGATGTATATGTTACAGGTAGTGATCAAGTTTGGAATCCGCGAATCGCGTGTAACATCAAACCCTACTTTCTGGATTTCGCCCCTCCGGAAAGCCGTTGTATTTCTTATGCATCGTCAATTGGTATGCCGACAATATCTCCATCAGTGTATGAGGCCTATAAGAAACTACTTAGCCGTTACTCGGCAATAGGTGTGAGGGAGACAACGGCGGAACGTATTATTTCAGGGATGGGTTTGGGGGTGCCAGTCAAGACAGTTTTAGATCCCACACTCCTTTTGTCAGCATCAGAATGGATGGCAGTGTCACATCAACCAGAAGGAGTTCTTCCGCGGCACTATGTCGTTGAATATAATCTTGGTGGAAATAAGTATGTAGATGATTTTGCGCGGCGTTGTGCTAAACACTTCTCGCTTCCTTTGATTGATGTAACATTATCACCTTATGGACCTGCTGAATTTATCTGGTTGATGGCAAATGCTAGGGCTGCAGTTGTCAGCTCTTTTCATGGTACCGTATTTTCTGCAATGAATGGTGTGCCATTCTATTCGGTATATTCGGAATCGGCAGTTTCTAATGGTGGGCGAATCGTGCTTTTTGCAAATTCAATAGGTCTCGGTGGGCGTATGGTGAATTCTTCTATGCTGGAATCTGTTAAGTTGGATTTTGATGTTGATTTCAGAAGTGTTGATGCCTGTTTGGCTAGAATGCGAGAAGAATCTTCTATGTTTCTAAAAGATGCTGTAGATGGTGGTTTGCCTGATGTTAGGCCATCCAAAGTGCCGGAATGTTATGCTTTATGGTCTTTAAATGATAAAATACGCCGTGAGTCTACAAGTGGTGGGGCCTTTTATGTTTTCGCGGAAGAAGTTATCAAAAAGGGTGGGGTGGTCTTTGGAGCGGCATTTGATTCTGATTTCCATCATGTGCGGCATCGTGCTGCCAGAAGTATAGTGGAATTATTCGCTCTTATGAAGTCTAAATATGTACAAAGTGATATTTCGGGTATATTGGAAGAGGTTTGGAACGAAGTTAAATCTGGTAAGTTGGTACTTTTCTCAGGTACACCATGTCAAATTTCAGCTGTTAAAAATAGATGTCGTGATTATTTGTCTAATTTGTTAACTGTCGATATCGTTTGTCATGGAACGCCTAGACCTGAAGTGTTTGCTGCATATTTGAAGGAATTGGAAAACGAATTTAAGGACAAGGTAGTTGGATATGAATTCCGAAATAAGAAATACGGTTGGAACTTCAGTACGATTCTAATTTCCTTGAAGTCGGGTCGGAAAATTTGTCGTTTGGCCGCACAAGATTCATATTTTTCTGGATTTTCTCGTAATGTTTTTCTTAGGAACTCATGTTATTCTTGTCCCTATGCACGATTGGAAAGAATATCGGATTTGACGATTGCCGACTGTTGGCGTGTCGCTACTAGTCATCCACAGTATGATGATGGGAAAGGAACGTCTCTTTTGTTGGTTAATACCAAGAAAGGGCAATTGATGTTCGATACGATAAAGAATGCGAAGTCGTGTTGTTGGGGAGAATATGATGTAGAGTTGGCAAGGTTACGTAATACGCCTCTAATGGTTCCTGCTGTCAGATCGGATTGTTGTTTAAAGTTTAATGAGGCATTTACTAAGACGGGCTCATTCGATATGGCAGCAAAGGTATATTTTACGAAAAGTATGCAGATCAAAGGTGTGATTCGTTGGTGGATTAAAAAAATGGGATGGTTTTATTTAAAGCGACATCAATAAGGACACAAGGGGGCTATTGTGATTGAAAATGTTGGTAGTTACCATGACTCTTTGTCATTTGGTAATAAATTTGCGCGCTTGCTTTGGCGTATTGGTTGCTTGATTTTCTTTAATCCATTCCCTGGACCATTGTTCAGGTATTGGAGAAATTTTTTCTTACGATTATGGGGGGCAAAGATTGGTCGTAAATGTGCAATAGCTTCAACAGTAAGAATATGGGCACCTTGGAATCTTGAGTTGGGAGATTATGTTTCATTAGGTCCCAACGTAGAAGTATATGATGTGTCTAAAATTGTTTTAGGTAGTCATGTGACAATCTCTCAAGATGCATATCTATGTACAGCAAGTCATGATGTGTCTCTTTTGTTAAAACCACTAATTCATGAACCCATTTATATCGCTGATTTCTCTTGGGTTTGTGCACGAGCGATTGTGTTGCCAGGTGTTAATCTCGGTCATGGTGCCGTTGTCGCTGCAGGGGCTGTAGTTACTCAAGATGTGAAACCATGGACAATTGTGGGTGGTAATCCAGCTTGTTTTATTAAGAAACGTGAGATAAAGGAATCTCTATTGTGAAGAGATTGATTGTCAATGCTGATGACTTTGGCTTGGATGATCATACGGTCGAGTGGACGATCAAGGGGTTCGAGTATGGTGCCTTGACGAGCGCTACAATCATGGCTGGGATGCCCGCGACAGACAAGGCAGTGGAGTATGCCAAGGTTCATCCGCAGTTTTCGTTCGGTGTTCATTTCTATCTTGTTGATGAGACGCCGATGTGCCGCACCGACGAGATACCAAGCATGATAGATCCGAAGACCGGGAAGTTGTGGCAGACGCGGAAGTTCATCGTACGAAATTTCCTGGGGCTTGTCAAGGTCGATGACTTGAAACGTGAGATGCGTGCGCAGTATCTGGCGATCAAGGATGCCGGTGTGCCGGTTTCACATGTTGACGGACATGGGCATAACCATCGCCTGCCACAGAGTATCAGGGCGTTGGCAGAGTTGAAGGACGAGCTAGGAATCGTGAGGGTGAGGCGATGCCAGGACATGGCGGTGGCGGGCGGCAAGCTGGGGCTGCTCTCGCGCGTGATCAACGGGCCGATGCAGAAGCGCCTTGACCGGGCAGGATTCAAGACAACAGACCATTTCCTCATGAACGCGGGGCATACCGACGATCCCAAGTGGTTCTCAAAGACGTTGGAGATGCTGCCGGAGGGCGTGACGGAGATCGGCATCCATCCCGGAGACGATGAAGATTGGCGGAAGATCGATACGATGGACTGTTTTGAGAACGCTCGACAGAGTTGTGAAAGAATGAATATAGAATTGGTGAATTTCAAGGTGTTGACATGAAATCGGAAGTGTTGAGTAGACGGCTGGATGAGCTTGACTTCTTCCATGGAGAAGAAATCGGGCCGGAGCATTTCCTGTATGTCTCGCCTGAGCGGCGCAAGGCGTTTCTGGAGAATCCGTATCTGGAGAGCCCGAATGACATTTGCGAGTGGGTGGGGTTCGCAGATGGAAAGGCGGCGGGGTTCAACTACAGTTTCCCGATCAGGGTATGGGCGGATGGCAAGTCATATCGTGGCACCACGGGCAGCTGCCTCAATGTCCAGGAATGGGCACGGAAGACGGATCTTGGCTTGATATTGCCCGCGAAGGGGGTTGAGATCACCGGCAAGGACGGCATAGCGATTGCGGCTGCGTGTTCGCAAATGGCTATTCCCTTGCACAAGATCAATGGCTACCGTTATTTCTTCATGCCGCGTTACATCGCCCTCTGGAAGAGCAGAAGCGTAGTCGAAAGCATTGCGCCGCGTTGGGTGGCATGGCTGCTTGTTCCGATTGCGAATGCGGCGCTCTGGCTGTACAAGATATCTCTGCGGGCTGTCGTCTTCTTTAAGATGTCTCGATATAGGATGGAAGATGTTGGGGCTGATGATGTTGACGCCGTTCAGAAGATGGCGGAGATCGTGACGTCTGATCCGCATCGGTTTAGGGAAGATCATGACGTGGCGTGGTTCAAATGGCATTTGACGTGTTCCTTCTCCAAGGATGGGCCGTGCCGTGGTTCCCTTTTGAAGGACAAAAAGATGGGGGACGTTGTGGCCTTTGCGCTTGCGAAGCGGAGATTCCATGCGAAGGCGTCCCATCGTGGGTTCAGGGATGTGTGGCTGGCGTCAATCATGGAGTGGGGATGTGTGCCCGGGCATGAAAAAGAGTTAAGATGGTTCTTGGTTTCGGTGGCCTTGCGATACGGCGGCACTTGCGACGCAACGGAATTCGCGACGGATGATGCCAAGATGGGGGCATTTGTCCGGAGGCTGGGGTGGCGGCAAGTCGGCGAGGCCAATGTGGGGGTCAAGGTAATGAAGAAATTCCCATTCTTCGGCGATAGTGCCGTTAAGGAGCAGTCAAATTGGCGCGTTCGCCCGGGGATGGGCGACAATGCGCTTTCATGAAGGAGAGATTTATGCAGATGCTGGAATTGGACAACATCGAGATTCAGGGGATATATTCGTGTCTCCCTGCCAAGGTAGACGATAATCTTGCGCGGTGCAAAGAGATCTACGGTGATGAAAAAAAGGCCATTAGCGTTGTGCGGGCTACAGGGATAAAGCAGAGGAGGGTTGTTGAGCCAGGGACATCGTCGCTTGATCTGTGCGTCCAGGCGGCGGAACGGCTTCTTGCTGATGTCGGTGTCGCGAAGGAGGATATCGGCGCAGTGATAGATGTCACGTTCACGCCGGAGCGCACGATGCCATGCAACGCATGTCAGGCGCAGCGGCGGCTGGAGCTACCCACTGACATTGCCGCGTTCGACATCAATCTTGCGTGCTCTGGCTGGGCGTATGGATTGTTTGTGGCGGGGCAGTTCGCCAAGGCGCTTGGCAAGAAAGTGTTGCTGCTTGACGGTGACACCCAGACTCCGTACATGGATTCAGCGGACATAACCACTGTGCCGGTGATGGCCGATGCCGGAACGGCGACGCTTGTCGCTCCCTCGGGACGGCGGGATGACGGCGCTTGGAATTTCTCGTTCCTGACAAATGGGACGAAGGGAGACACTTTGACTTTGCCGTTTGGCGGGAAGATTTCAATGGACGGCCTGGGCATCTTCAAGTTCGTCACAATGGATGTGCTTTACCTGATCCGTGATTTCATGGCGGCGATAGGTGAGACGCCGGAAACGATTGATGCATTTGTTCCCCATCAGGCGAATGTGTTCATGATCCAGCAGATTGCCAAGAAACTTAAGTTCCCGGCGGAAAAACTATGGGTCAGCGGGGATGTGTTTGGCAATTCGTCATCTGCCACCGTGCCGACTACGATTGCACATTGTGGCGGCCGATTGGCGGAGGGGAGTGGCAAAAGGCTGTTGGTGTCTGGCTTCGGCGGCGGATTGTCTGCGTCTGTTGGATTGATAGACCTGCCCAGTGCTTGCAAGTTGAGGGTCTTTGACTATGAAGCTTAAAGTGCATCATATCGGTTACGCCGTGCTGTCGATCGAGGCGGCGCGTACGGAGTTTGAGGCGTTGGGCTGGGAGGTGTGCAGTGATGTGACAGATGATCTGTCGCGCAAAGTCCGCATTCAGTTCATGAGGATGGGCGATGAAGTCGTAGAACTGGTTGCGCCTCTGACCGAGGACTCGCCCATCCGAAAGAATCTGCAACAGGGTAGCGGGATGCCTTATCATATCTGCTATGAGGTTGATTCATTGGAAGAGGCGGAGACGGCATTGAAGGCGCAGAAATTCATCGTATTCAAGAAGCCGCAGGCAGCGCCGGCCATAGGGGGGCGGCGTGTTGAATGGCTTTATGCAAGAAATAATGGTATAATTGAGCTTGTCGAAAAGGCAAAGTAGATTCTAGGAGATGTAGATGATTGAAGAAAGTAGCTTCCTTGATTTTATCGCGGGCATCTTGGATGTCCCGCGTGAAACCATTTCGCTGGACACGGCGTATGAATCGATTCCGGAATGGGATAGCGTCATGCAGCTGCGCCTCACGCTGGAGATCGGAACGGAGTACAACGTCGAGATACCGGTCGATGAAATCGCCGACATCAAGACGCTTGGCGGTTTCTACAAGTATATTCAAGGTTGATTCGGCCGTGTAGAACATGTAGAACGTGTAGAAGTTTCGGTTCAATATGCGTTTGGCGTTGTTATCGAACGTTACCGTGGAGGTCCTGGCCGGAATGCTCAAGAAGGAACATTCCGTTTGGGTGCCGTCTGGCTTCGGCGCATGGATGGAGACGGCGCTCAATCCGCCGCCGGGATTGAAGGAGTTCAATCCCGAGGTGATCTTTCTGATTCTGGATTCGTCTCATGCGGTTTTCGACGATGCGGAATGCAAGTTGGCGAAGGCCAAGCTTGAGGCGGCGTTTCCATTGGCAACGGTATTAGTGCTGGATCTGGAGGATCTGGCCAGTGATGTTGGCGGATTCTATGACGAGCGGATGTGGAAGATCGGGTCGATGCCGTGGTCGATGAAGGGGTTGCGTGCCATCAAAGATGAGATCAATCGTTTGGTCGGTATGATGAAGGGGGGGCGGAAGAAAGTCCTGGCCATAGACTTCGACAATACACTTTGGGCGGGTGTGATAGGCGAGGATGGCATACAGGGAGTGCGTCCGTACGAGGCTTTTCAGAGAGGGATCAAGGATCTACTGGGACGAGGGGTCTTGCTTGCTGGGCTATCAAAGAACAATCTTGAAGATGTTGAATCTATATGGAATGATTCTAGGATGGTGTTGAAGCGGGATGATTTCGTCGCGCTGCGGGTCGACTGGAAGGACAAGGCCGGGAATCTGGCCGATGTGGCGAAAGATTTGAATCTGGGCATTGATTCGTTTGTATTTGTGGATGACAACCCGGCGGAGCGTGAAGAGATGAAGGCCATGCTGCCGGACGTGGCGGTGCCGGAGTTCCCGGAGAATGAGCATGATCAGCCAAGGTTCCTGCGTCACATCGCGCGGCTTTATTTCCCCGATATGCGGATGACCGAGGAGGATAGGAAGAAGACTGCGCAGTATCAGGAGGAAGCGGAGCGCAGGAAGTTCGCAGAAAACCTTTCAGTGGAGGATTATCTGAAGGGTCTGGAGATATGGGCGAACATCCACCAGATAAGAGAGCAGGAGATTCCGCGTGTAGCGCAACTGTCGCAAAAAACGAATCAGTTCAACGTCCTTACGAATCGCTACTCGATGGATGAAGTGGCGCGCTTCGCCAACGATGGGAATCGCTTGCTGCTGACCGTTCATGCAGGTGACAGATTTGGAGATCAGGGGCTTGTGGCGTTTGTGCAGGCAGTAATCGACGGAGAGACGGCGACGATCACGGATTGGGTCATGAGCTGCCGCACGATGAACAGGCGGCTGGAGTTCGCGGTGGAGGAAGAGTTTGAGAGAAGGCTGAAGGAGAGAGGCGTCACAAAGGTATTTGCCTCATGGCGGAAGACATTGAAGAATGTGCCGGTCTCTGGATTGTTTGAGGCATTCGGATTTACGGTTTTGTCCGATGGCGAGGCGGACAAGCGATACATTTTGCAACTGCCGCGCGAGGCGGCATTGGTTCATCAGGTGGAAATCAAAGGAGAATGAAATGGAGGAGTTCCTTCCGAAGATTGCGGAGATTCTTGAAGTCGAGGCGGTGACGCCCGACTTCAAGTTCAGGGAGATTGATGAATGGGATTCGTTGAAAGGCTTCTCGATCATAGTGCTGATGGAGCAGGACTACGGCAAGGAGATGTCGGTGGAGACGTTCCTGGGGTGCGAGACGGTGGAAGACCTTGCGAAGTTCGCCGGGGTGGCATGATACGGGGATTTTAAACAACAGTTACATGAACATTAGCGATAATGCTTGATCTTGCCGTAATAATCCTGACAAAGGACGAGAAGCTTCACATCGCACGATGTTTGGAGCGGTTGAGGGATTTGAACCCTCTGCAGATATTCGTGGTGGATTGCTTCTCGACGGATGGGACACAGGAGATAGTTGAGAATTTTAAGCGTGTAGGACCTATGAAGGGTATGTCGATTAATGTAGTAGAACAGGAATGGCCTGGGTTACATGCAAAACAATTCAACTGGGCATTGGACAATTTGCCGATTGTGGCTAAGTGGGTGTTACGTATGGATGCGGACGAGTATCTTACGCCCGAGACGATTGAACGATTGAAAGCTGAGTTGCCGAAGATGTCTGACGATGTGACGGGGTTGACTTTGGAACTAAAGCGTCGGTTCATGGGCGGGGAGATTAGGCATGCGACTAATGGCATACGGTTGTTGCGTGTGTTTCGTCATGGTACCGGGAGGTGTGAAGAGCGGGCCATGGATGAGCATATCATTCTAAGTGAAGGACATTATATTGATTTTGACGGTTCGTTCTACGATGACAATTTGAATTCGTTTGAGTGGTGGCAGGAAAAACATCGTGGATATGCGAGGCGCGAGGCGGTGGATGCTGTTTCGCTGTTCCGCAATCCCGAGCGTTTGAAGAATCCTAGTCCAACTGATCGCAAGAAGATGAAGTATTACAAGTTACCACCTTATTTTCGTGCAGTGGTTTATTTTTGTTTACGGTATTTCTTAAAGGGTGGGTTTCTCGATGGTGTTGCCGGTTGGCGTTGGAATTTCTGGCAAGGGTTGTGGTATCGTTGGATTGTGGATAAGGAGATTGGGCGGATGAAGGTTGGGGGCATCCCCAGTGCGTAGTTAGGGCGCAGTCAGGGCACAGTCAGGGCGCAGTCGCCATGGGAGAAATGTTTGATCTTGTTGGCGAGCTCCGAATTGAAGCGGAAAGAGATCGCTGTCGGGGTGAGAATGCCTAGTCGTTCAGGGTATTTAAGTCGAATGTTGGCGGAATGGCAGCCAACAGCGATATCGCCTAACGGAGAAGGGATGGTTAGTGGTTAGTGGCTAGTGGTTAGTGGTTAGTTTCTAGTTTCTTGTTTCTAGTTTCTGGTAACGAAGAGGAAAGATGAAGTAGGTGGATAGATGAAGCAGATATTTGTCAGCAGCGTGCAGAAGGAGTTTGGACGCGAGAGGGCCGCTATCAAGCGGATGATCGAGTCGGATCCTATTCTGAAACCACATTTCAAGGTATTCGTCTTTGAGATGGATGCACCTGCCGCAGACAAGACGACGCAGCAGGTGTATCTCAAGGAGATCGAGAAGAGCGATATCTATCTTGTACTGATTGGTAACAAGTACGGCTATTGCAGCGAGGGCGAGGTGTCGCCAACGGAACAGGAGTTTGACAAGGCAAAGGAACTTGGCTTGACGACGCTGGTTATGGTTCGGGGGCGTGATGATTCAAAACGAGAAGAACAGGAATCGAGATTCTTGAAGAAGGTGTCGGACGGTCGTGTGCGCGTCAGATATCAGGATTCAGAACCGGAACAGGCGGTGGCTGACTTGCTGGACGAGGTACGGAATAGTCTTCGTGACATTATGCTTGACGATGGGACTTTGTTCGAGACACCGTTCGAGGATCAGTGTCTGAATGGAATCTCTTTAGACGACATAGACATGAATAGTGTCGCGTGGTTTGTCGAACGTGCAGTTCGTGTACGGAAGGCCAAGTATTCGGCAAATCCATCAGTTGAAGATGTCTTGCGCTCATTGCATCTGTTTGATGCGAAGTGCAAAGTACCGACGAAGGCAGGCGTGTTGCTGTTTGGACGTGATGTGCAAGGTCCGTTCCCGAGTTCGGCAGTCAAATGCGTGTGTTATTCTGGTGTGGAAAAGCGCAAGCCCAGCGTCGATATGGAGCTTGTCGAGGGCAATCTGTTTCAACTGTCGGACCAGACAATCGCATTCGTCAATAGGCATCTGAACCATGGAGCAGGGGAACACCGCCATGGCGCGGCGGCAGATGATGTGGACGAGATTCCGAACAGCGTGATTGCAGAGGCCGTCAATAATGCAATTGCCCATCGTAACTATGCGAGCATAGGAAGTATCCAGGTTGAAGTATATTCAGACCGTATTGAGATCATTAGCCCAGGACGTCTTCACCGCGCGATTAGCGTTGCGGAGCTATACAAGAAGCATGAGTCTTACGCGCCGAATCCGCGGATCGCCCGCGCCATGTATCAGGTGAAGTATATTGAGACGCTTGGAACCGGTCTGACGGACTTGTTGGCGGATTGCAAGGCAAAAGGGCTCAAAAAGCCGCTGTTTGAGGAGGCTTCTGGCCGTTTCCGCGTTGTTATCTGGCGTCCGGTGCCTGTAACCAATAGGGGGGCCAATAGGGGGGCCAATAGGGGGGCCAATAGGGGGGCCAATTCACTGGATGCCTTGCCTGCCGAGCAGCGTAAGATATGCTGTAAGCTTTTGGAAAATCCCCATCTTTCATCTAGGGCACTTGCAAAAGAGTTGGGAATTCGTCGTAATACCGTTCTTAAGCAACTGGAGGCGTTAAAAGCAAAGGGGATTCTTGTCCGAAAGGGCGGTACTCGCGGTTCCTGGCTGGTGGTTGGTGGCTAGTTTAGAGTTTAAGGAGAAAATCATGGATACGATAAATGTTGGTATAATCGGATGCGGGTTCGTAGGAGGGGCGCTTAAAGCATGGCTTGAGGTTAACAACAAGGATTGTAGGCTCTTCACCAGTCTGTATGAGTGGAACGTCAAGCTCCGTGGAGGAGAGGATTTAGGTTTCTGGTTTCTAGTTTCTGGTTTCTGGGGACGACAACAAGGGGGGCTGGTAGAGTAACTTTGAACCTATCGGTTCCGCATGGGAAATGGTATAATATCCGCAAACTTCAGAAACCACCGTTTCGGAAACGGCCGTTTCTTTTGTGGAGGTGGGCATGAGATTCTTTGACAGGAAAGAAGAAATTGCAGAATTACGCAAGAACCGCGAGTTGAGTACGGAGAGTTCGCGGTTTACTGTACTTACTGGCCGGAGGCGAGTCGGGAAAACCGAACTTCTTCACGAGGCGTTTTCTGATATGCCGTACATTTATTTCTATGTTTCGCGCAAGGCGCTTGTTGATTTGTGCGAAGACTTCAGACAGATCACGGAGAAGGCACTTGGCAGGACGATTCCCGGCGAGATCAGACGCTTTTCCCAGATATTTAGATTCATAATGGAGGAGTCAGCCAACAGGCCGATTACGTTAGTCATTGACGAGTTCCAGGATTTCCTCGCGGTTGACGAATCCGTGTTCAGCGAAATGGCCAGAGACTGGGATGAGCTTCATCGAAAGGCCCGGATCAACCTTGTGGTAAGCGGCAGTATCAATCGCCTGATGGCGCGGATATTCGAGAATCGCGAGGCACCGCTCTATGGTCGAAATACAGGGCGAATCAGGCTTGAGCCATTTCGCATATCCGTGCTCAAGCATATACTTTCGCATTACAACCGTTCTTGGACGAACGAGGACTTGCTTGCGCTGTGGACATTTACAGGTGGCGTAGCAAGGTATGTTGCGTTGCTGATGGACGCCAAGGCGTGGACTAAAAAGACCATGATGCGCGAGATAATCAGAGAGAATTCTTCATTCTTCGATGAGGGTAAGATCGTGTTGATCGAAGAGTTCGGCAGGGAGCACGGTACGTACTTCTCCATCCTTTCCGCAATTGCCGGAGGGAAGACGTCCAGAGACAAGATCGAGTCGGTCGTTGGAGGCGCGGTTGGCGGGTACCTAACGAAACTTGAGCGCGAATATGATTTCATCGGGAAGAAGCAGCCACTTTTCGAGCGTTCCGAACGCAAGAATTGTCTCTATAAGATAGATGACAATTTCTACAGGTTTTGGTTCCGTTTCATATTTAAGTACAACTATCTTCTAGAAGTCAAGATGTTCGATGAACTGCGCGGCATCGTGGAGCGAGACTACGATGTTTTTTCGGGAATTGCGCTTGAAGGGTATTTTGCCGCAAAATTTGTCGAGGAACGCAGATATTCTAGATTGGGCGGTTGGTGGAACCGCAAAGGCGAGCAGGAGATTGATCTCGTTTGCGAAAACGAGTTTACGAATGAGTTGGCGTTTTATGAGATCAAGCGCGACAAGCGCCGTATAGATATTGCATTGCTCAATGAAAAGGCGCAGGCGTTTCTGGAGAAAAATCCGTCGTTACGTGGACATGTTCAGAAATCTTGTGGGTTGTCAATTGATGACATGTAATGGGCCAATAAATGAGCATGTCGTTCTGGCGTGAACTCGTCGACATGGACATGTACATTGATTGTCTTGTATACGACAAGGAAGATTGGATATCGCGATAGTAAGAAGACCGGTGGCTATTATGTTGTTAAGTGAGTTTGACACTTCTCGTAGGAGAAAATCATGAATACGATAAATGTTGGCATAATCGGATGCGGGTTCGTAGGAGGGGCGCTTAAGGCGTGGCTTGAGGCGAACAACAAGGATTGCAGACTCTTCATCAGCGATCCGCCCAAAGGCTACAACGACGATCTGAGCGGAATAGACGTCGCGTTCCTGCAGATCCATGTTCCCACGGAGGACGATGGTTCGCAGGATCTCACGCTCATGAAGGAGCTGATTCGCAACCTGCCGGACGTCCCCGTGTTCGTCAGGACCACGATCCTTCCGGGAACAAGCGAGATGCTTTCCAAGGAGACTGGCCACAAAGTCTGCTACATGCCCGAATTTCTCACCGAGCGCACTTACATTGAGGACTTCAAGCGTCAGCCGATGGTCTTCACCGGAGCCGTCGAACTCCTCTGCAAGATATTCAAGGGCAAGACGTTCACGACTATGACGCCGCTGGAGGCCGAGATTACGAAGTATTGCCATAATGTCTTCGGCGCATACAAGGTGACGTACTTCAACGCCGTGTACGACTATTGCCGGAAGATGGGCGCGGACTGGGCGCGCGTCCATGCGGGAATGCTGCTTTCAGGCTACATAAACGACATGCATACGTTTGTACCTGGTCCGGATGGCAAGTTCGGCTACGGCGGCAAGTGCTTCCCCAAAGACGTCAATGCCTTTGCCAAGATGACAGCGGGCACGCCGCTCGGCACTCTCCTTGCCCCTCTGCATGAGCTGAACGTCAAGTTCCGCGGGGGAGAGGAGAGGATTTAGGTTTCTGGTTTCTGGTGGTTGGTTTCTGGTTTCTAGTTTCTGGTTTCTTGTGGCTAGTTTCCAATTCTCTCTAAGCTCTAAGCTCTAAGCTTGTTTCTTGTTTCTGGTGGCTGGTTTCTTGTTTCTGGTGTCTAGTTCTAACTCTCTAAGCTCTAAGCTCCAAGCTCTAAGCTCCAAGCTAATTTCTTTTGAGGAGGTGAAAATGAGTGAAGATGAAAAGCGGGCAGGTGCGGAGTACTGCACTGTGGTGACCGGTGCGGCGAGCGGCATAGGGCTCGCCGTGGCGGATAAGCTGCTGGCGGCCGGGGAAAAGGTCGTGGCCGTGGATCTGAACGAGGAGAGGCTGCGTGAGCGATTCGGCAATGATCCGAATGTCGTGGGAGTATCATGCGATCTCACGACCCAAGACGGATTCGGCTCGCTGACATCGGCGATCAAGGAGGATTTCGCCGGGGTGAAGGGGTTTGTCCACGCGGCTGGGATAGACGCAATGGCCCCGCTTGGCATGATTCCGGCAGAGGTCGCGCAGAAGCTCTTCGCAGTCCATGCCGTGTTCCCGATGCAGTTTCTCGGGTGGTTGGGTAAAAAGGCGAACCATGCGCCTGAGGCATCGTGCGTTTTAATATCGTCGCTTTCAGCGCATGAGGGAGCGAAGGGACATGTCGCGTACGCGGCGGCGAAGGGGGGCGTCGAGGGCTTTCTGAGGCCGGCGGCGGCCGAGCTGGTGGCCAAGGGGATTCGGCTTAACGCGGTTGTGCTGGGGGTGGTGGAGACCGAGATGTCGAAGTCCTGGATAGGGAAGCTCTCGAAGGAGCAGGAGGAGAGTCTGAGAAGGGACTATCCGTTGGGGCTGGGTAAGCCGGAGATGGTGGCGGATGTGATACTGTTTTTGCTGTCGGCTTCGGCTGGATGGATCACCGGACAGACTATCGTTTGTGACGGCGGGCATTCTGTTAGGTGATGGAGAGAAGCTGAAACTCCGATGGCTGGCAAAAAGGCTTCACTAACGTTACGCCTAGCGCTTCGCGCAATTCAGCCACTGACAACTGACAAATGCTTTTCTAGCGGCGAAGCCGCAACCCCAACATCTTCTGTTGATTAGGATACGGTTCCATGGCGCGAAGCATCGGCGAAGCGTTAGCGGAGCCTCTTTGACAACCATCGGAGTTAGATTCTGCCTTGAACAGCGTTTAATCGATATCTGCTGAAACAAAAGGGATAAGTGGTATTTATTGAAGTCTTTCGGAGATAGATTTGTACAGATTGAAAGTTGCACTTGCAATCTGTACGGAAATTTGGGATAATACGAGTTGTCAAAAGAGGATATTGGATGGTAAAAAGGAAGATAGGCGAGCTTTTGGAGGAAATGCGTTCGGTATTTCCTGCTATTGCCATCATGGGACCTAGGCAATGTGGAAAGACGACGTTGGCCAAGGTCGCCTTTCCGAATCTGCCGTATGTGACGCTTGAAGATCCTGATGTCAAGAGAGCGGCACTTGAAGACCCTCGCTATTTTCTGGGAAAATATGAAAGTGGTGTAATCCTCGACGAAATACAGAATGCGCCAGAGCTCATGTCCTATCTGCAGGGAATGATAGATGCCAGGCCTGATGCGATGGGGTATTTCGTACTTACTGGATCGCGGCAATTCGCGTTGATGGAATCAATGACGCAATCGCTTGCTGGGAGGATCGGCATCCTTACTTTGACCCCGTTCTCCTGGGACGAGTTGTATGGAGAAAGAATTTCAGGGATTGATGTGGACGAAATGATGGTAACTGGCATGTTCCCCCCGGTTCATGTCAGGAAGATCAGGCCGAGGCTTTGGTATTCATCGTATTTCCAGACTTATCTTGAGCGTGACGTAAGACAGATATTGAAGGTGAAGGATTTGTCGGTGTTTGAGTTGTTTGTTCGACTTCTGGCGGGGAGAACGGGACAAGAGCTCAACCTCAATTCGCTTGGTTCGGACGCGGGGGTTTCGCATACAACGGCCAAGGCGTGGGTCTCCGTGCTGGAGGCATCCGGACTAGTGTTCAAGTTGCAGCCCTATTTTCGAAACTATAACAAGCGGCTGGTGTCCGCGCCGAAGCTCTACTTCGCGGATACGGGGCTGGCGTGTTGGCTCATGGGAATTGAGACGGCGACGCAATTGCATGTTCATCCGTTGTACGGGGCGATCTTTGAGACTGCGGTGGTTTCAGAATTGAGGAAGCGCGATCTCAATACTGGCAATCTGCCGAGATTGTACTATTGGCGCGACAATCAGAAACTTGAGATCGATCTCATAAAAGATGATGTCGATGGGCCGCGTCTTATTGAAATCAAGAGCGGTCGCACATATCACGACGAGTGGTCAAAGCCGATTCGTCGTTGGCTGGCTACGACTGGTGTTTCGCCTGACAGGGCCAAGGTCGTCTACGGAGGGACTCTCGCCCAGAAGACCAAGGGCATAGAGGTGGTCCCTTGGTATGCGGTGTGAAAATCTACTAAAGGTAAAGGAACGAATCAATGAAAAACGGAAGCGTGTCGGTGTTGGCGGTTATGGTAGTTGCCGGGGCTTTTGCTGCCGAGGAGTGCGCAGATTTCACGACTGGCACGGGTACGAACGGTTGGACGGTCTCGAACGGAGTGTATGCGTCGCCTCTCTACTCCAACGCCGTGGACCGCATCAGTCTCTCTTATTCAAGCTCCGTAGCGACCGACGTCGCCACGGTGTATGCGAGAGCATCCGGCGGCGCCGAGGCGCAGATCGCGACGCTGTCCGCCGCGTCTTCCGCGGCCGCCATCGATTTTCCGGACACGACGGACTTCCGCTCGTTCCGCGTGGCGACCGCCGGAGGCTTGGCACTCAAGTCCTTTTCCGCTTTGGTCTCCGATCCGCATCTGGTGAGTCCGGCCGGCGTGGCCATCTCGAACAACGTCACGGGGACTTCCTTCGACGCGTCGTGGGGGGCGGTGGAAGGGGCTCTCGGCTACAAGGTGTATGTGTGGACGAACGTCATTGCGGGCGCATCGGAGGGGACGGCGCTTTGGAGCGAGACGTTCGCGAGCTCGCCAAGCGTGAACAACAACACGACGGGGTTTGAGTCGGTTTACGCTGATAAAGACGGATGGACGCAGGAGAGCGTCTTCGCCACGGCGTTGGCGGGAGTGGTGAGGATCGGCTCTTCGTCGAAGCATGGATGGCTGGCAAGTCCGGGATTGTCAGTGTTCGGCGATGGGCCGTTGACGCTGCGGTTCACGGCCAACCGCTACAGCAAGGACACGGGCGTGTCGATGCCGATCTACATCGTCTCAGGGACGACGACGAACGATCTGGCGTCCGTATCGCTCACGACGAACTCGGCGGTCTATCATGTGCCTTTGCCGGCGCTTGCGGCTGGGGACAAGATTCTCTTCCACTCCACCACGAACAAAATGGACGGGAGAGTGGGCCTTGACGACGTGGCGATTGTGCAAGGCCATGCGCAGGGACACGAGGAGCCAGTATACATCGTCGACGGGCTTGATGTTGGCGGAGCGACGTCGTGTGAGCTGACGGCGCTTCCGTCGGAGCCGGTCTTGTTCGCCGTTGAGGCGTATGGTCGGCGCGGGGCGGCGTCCGCGAAATCGGAGCCGGTGGAGGTCGATCTTGCGAATCCGGAGAGGGTGGCTGTTCTGAACGCCTGCTTGATGTCGTCGCTTTCAGGCAGAATATATTTGCAGGGCTTCGATCCGCTTGCAGGCATCACGTCGACGACTGGAGACAAGGATTGGCTGAACGGCATCACGCTCCTGTACTGGCAGGCGTACAGGAGAAACGTCGCCGTGGGCTCGTTCAAGTGGAATGCCGGGGCGGCGAACAGCGGAGGACTCTATGCGCTTGCGGTGAACCAGGGGGATGCTGGACGTGCGCTGGGCGGCTATTCCACGAAGAGCGACGAGATGGTCTTCGGGATGGCGTTCACCAACGACACCGACAATGTCTATGCGCTTTCCTCGGTGTCATATTCGGCGCAGCAGTGGGGATTCAAGAACACGGCAAGGCAGACGATATCGCTGTCTGCGGCGGTGGTGGACAGTCTGGTATGGATGAACGCCTACGGCGGCGAATGGACGGAGATAAGCTCGGCGCAGTCGGTGGTGTACGGCACGGACGATCCGCACGATACGCCGGAGGCGCTTGAGGTGACGCCTGGCGAGGGGGCGGTGATCCATCTGGAGCCGGGGCAGGTGCTGATGCTAAGGTGGAGGGTTCATTCGCTATCCTCCGGGACGCCTGGGATGCTGGGCATCGACGACGTAGAGGTGCGGTTCGAGGTCGTGAGGGACCGCGGAACCATTCTGAAGATGAAATGAGCAAGCCTTTGTTCAGTTGCGTGGTGCCGGTGAAGGGGCCTCGTCCGTATTTGGACGAGGCTCTTGCCAGTTTGTCGGCGCAGGGGATGGGTGATGACCTTGAGGTGATAGTGCAGGATGGGGGAGGGAAATTTGAGAATAGAGGATTGAGAATTGAGAATGGAAGATGGGTTTGTGAAGAGGATTGTGGTCAGAGCGATGCGCTGAACAGAGGTTTCGCGAAGGCGAAGGGCGAGTGGTTCTTTTGGCTCAACTCCGACGATCTGTTGTTGTCCGGCGTGTTGGAGCGCGTAAAGGCGAAGATTGAAGCCTTGGCGAAGACAGGGAAGCATGTTGAATGGATCGTGGGGAATCAGCTGAGAATAGACGCGGATGGTCGAGTGGTGGATTGTTCCGTGGGGAACGGCTGGCATGACTGCCTTTATCGTCATGCAGTGCCGCATGTCTACGGTCCGAGCTCCTTCTTCCGCCGCGAGCTATTCGAGCGCACGGGCGGCTTCGACGTGTCGCTCCACATTTGCATGGATTGGGACATGTGGATACGCTTCATGCGCTCCGGCGCCCGGTTCCATCGAATCGGCGCATATCTTTGGGCGCAGAGGCAGTGGTCTGGTAGCAAGACGCAACGCAAGATGGGGCGCGAGGAACTCAACGTACACCAGGAGGAAGTCGCGCGGATGCTAGCCAAGAACGACTTCCGCATAACGCACGGAGGTGTGTGGCTGTCGCGTCTGTGGCGTACGTTGAACGGAAACTATTTCGCGGAATGGCGCGACGGAATGAGGATGCGAGGACGAAAGGCTTTGGAATGCGCAGATTGAAGAGCATCATTCTTGGATGGATATACCATGTGTCCGCCAGTCTGCCGCCGCAGCTGTCGGTGTGGCTCGTCAACAGATCCTTGCCGTGGGGACGACCCGTTCTTGACTATCTTGAGTTCCACCTCGCCGACCACTGCAACCTCAACTGCGCTGGATGTACGCATTTCTCGCCGTTTGCCGACCACAGGTTCGCCGATCTCGAGGGGACGAGACGCGATTTCGCGCGTCTAAAGGAGATCTTCTCGAACATCCGCCACATTCGTATCATGGGTGGCGAACCGCTGCTCAATCCGGAGTGTGCGCAGTTCGTGAAGCTTGTGCGCGACGCCTTCCCCAGAAGCAAGGTGCGGTTGGTGACTAATGGAATCAAGCTGCTGGACGAAACGGACGAAAATGTGAAACGCGCGCTTGACGCTATGCGCGAGGCAAAGGTGGGCTTAGACTGGACCTGTTATCCGCCAGTAGCAGGACGCAGGGATGTCATCTGCCGGCGTTGCAGCGATGCCGGAGTGGATCTGCGCATAACGGAGAACGGAGAGTTCATGGTGCGGATGCGTCCGAAAGGCGATTCCGATCCAAAGGCGACGTTCCGTTGGTGCCGCAGGAATTTTTATTGTCCGGTGCTAGACTCCGGGCGCATATACATCTGCGCGCAGGTTTGTTACGCGCGTTACTACAACCGCGCGGCAGGGACGGCGTTGGCGTCGGATGACGGCGTGGACATATACACGGCCTCTGCGCGCGAGGTGCTTAGATACCTGATGCGCCCGTCGAAGGCGTGTGCCTTCTGCGACGCGGGGGCGCGGCATTTCGCCTGGAAGGGCAATGCGAAGCCGGAGGATTGGCTGCGATGAAGGTGCTTTTCGTCTGGAGCGGTCTTTCCGGATATATGGGCGACTGCTGGCGTGCTCTAGCTGCGACAGGAGGCATTGAGCTCAAGGTGGCCGTGGATGCCAAGTCAAGTCTTGCAGGCGGACGTTTCGACGCCGCCGAGACGATGCGCGGCATTGACTGGAGCGATTCTCTTCCATCTGAAGCGTGGTCGCCGGATGTCGTTTTCACCGTGGGCTGGCACAATCCGCTCTGCCGTGCGGCGGCGCTTCGTGAATGGGGCGGGGCACGAAAGGTGTGTTGCTTCGACATGCCGTGGGAATGGCGTTTGCGGAAGATCGCTGCGAGATTCGTGCTATGGCGGTATCTAAGGCGGTTCGACGCGGCATTCGTAAGCGGCATGGTCGCGGCGAGATATGCTCGTTGGCTCGGTTTTGGAGATGGACGCGTATTCACAGGGCTTTTTTCTACCAACATTAGTCGCTTTGGCACACATGTGGGTGGGAAAGGGTTCCTTTATGTGGGGCGAGATTCGCCGGAGAAGGGGCTTGACGTCTTGCGCAAGGCGCATGAGTTATATCGTTCGCGCGGCGGCACATGGTCGCTGGAGATGGTGAACGGCGTTTCGCCCGACGATCTTGGGCCTATTTATGCGGCGGCGGACTGCTTTGTCCTTGCAAGTCGACACGAACCTTGGGGCGTTGTACTTGTGGAGGCGGCGGCCGCCGGGCTCCCGATAATCTGCACCGAAGCCTGTGGGGCGAGGCATGAAGTCGTGAATGGTAACGGCATTGTGGTGCCTAAGAATGATGCCGAGGCTTTGGCGTCCGCCATGGCCGAAGTGGCGGAAGGCAAAAGAACGTTCGATTTGGAGGAAGGGCGTCGGCTCGCTTCCAAGTATTCGTGCGAGGAGTGGAGCCGCCGTGTGATGGAAATATGCAAGGAGCTGTGCAATGCTTGAAAAACTAGGATTGTTGTGGAAGCACCGTGCTGAGGTACGCACGGCGCTTGGCCGGCAGATCGCGCTTTTGGAGGGCGACGGCATCGCCGAGGCCCTGGGCGGTTTGACGGACGACGAAATCGCGGCGCTCGTCTCGTGGCTTCCGGACTCCGGGACGTTTGTGGAGTTCGGCACGCTCTTTGGTCTCACAGCCAAGGCCGTGGCTGCCGCCAAGCCCGGGTTGAAGATTATCGCTCTCGACAATTTCAGTTGGAATCCGTTCGGCCTCACGCCGAGTCTCCATGAGGGATTCACCAGACGTATCCTTTCGCGTGAGATCGCCGAGGGCCGTATCGAGGTGGTGAAGGCGTCTTCGGAGGATTTCCGCCGCGGATGCACTACGCCGCCGGACGTGGTGTTTCTCGACGCCCTGCACCAGTACGAGCCCGTGCGCGATGAGATCGCGTGGGCGAAGGCGGCAGGCGTCAAATGCATCTGCGGGCACGACTACGGCAATCCCAGCCCTATCTTCGGCGTAACTCGCGCGGTGGACGAGGCGTTCCCCGACGGGGTCGATGTCCGCGGGATGTGCTGGAGGGGGAAAGAGGCAAAGTGAGAATCATCCACATATGCGACGGTTGGGAGCGGAGCAACGGCGCCGCCAACATAGCGCGCATGATCGCTTCTGAACAGGAGCAGTCTGGACATCACGTGAGCATGGCGCGATGGGCGTCGTGCGGTGCGCTGCGTTCGGCGGATGAAGTGTGGGTGCATTGCGCGTGGAAACCGTGTCTCTGGTGGGCGGCGTTGTGCGCAAAGCGTCTTAAATGGATGCCGGAGGCGAGCTACGACCCGGTGAGACTCGGTTATCATGGTTGGAAGAAGCGTTTGGTGGGGCCGATCGAGCGTTTCTTCCTGCGGCGTGCGGATGTTGTGGTGGCAACGTGCGAGGCGGAGGCAGAGTGGATACGCGCCTACGAGCCGTGTGTAAAGACGATAGAGGTGGTGGATATAAAGCGATTCTTTGATTGTAAGATTGTGAGATTGTGTGATTGTAAGATTGAAGGGGTGGATGATTGTAAGATTGTGAGATTGGGGGATGATTGTGAGATTGTGAGATTGGATGATTGTAAGATTGGAAGAGAGTCTACACAATCACACAATCACACAATCACACAATCACACAATCTAACAATCCTACAATCACACAATCCCACAATTCATTTACTTTATTTGGGGAGGAGGCATCCGCTCAAGGGAGTGGAGTATCTGGAGGCGGCCGTGCGAGAATTGGAAGAGGACGGACTAAGGGCAGAGGACGGGAAGTCTTTCAGTTGCGAACTTCGGATCGTCTCCAATGCGTTTGGGGAGGAGAAGGAAAAGGTGTGGGATTGGTGCGATGTGCTTGTTTTACCGACGCTCAGCGAGAACTTCGGGCTTGTCGTCGCCGAGGCGCTTGAACGGGGCAAGCATGTCATCACAACAGACGGCGCACCTGCATGGGGCGAGGGATTGGGGGATTGTGAGATTGTGAGATTGGGTGATTGTAAGATTGGCAAAGGGGATAATTGTGAGATTGGGGGATTGGGTGATTGTGATATTGGAAAGGTGGAGGGGTGTGGGACTAAAGGGAGTATGGGGATGCAATTACAGGATCAGGCTGATCAGAACTCAACAGATGGGAAAATATTTGCTGGCTATAGTGGACGTTTGCTTTATCTGACAGGTTATAGGAATGGTTCTACGGCCGTTCGCGTTCAGTTGTTGAAATGTGCAATTAACATTACATCACGTCTCGTAATCCGACAATCGTTAAATTAGGCAAATCATGAAGGAATATGGCATGGAGCGTCTTGATCCAATTAGCTTTAAGCAAATGTTGGAGCGCAGAACAACTGATTTTGCCATACGAGTGTTTAAGCTCTTGGATGCTCTTCCTAAGAGAAACACGACACAGATAATATCTTTTCAGCTCGGGAAATGCGCTAGTTCTATTGGCGCGAATTATCGAGAGGCGAACCGAGCAGAAAGCAGGGAAGACTTCATACATAAGATTGCAATCGCTGTTAAGGAAGCATCAGAAAGTTGTTATTGGATTGAAGTTCTACAGGGACTTTATCCGATGCATGAGGTATTGAGTTCAGTGCTTGCAGAATGTTCGGAAATACGTAATTTGCTGCAAAGCATCCGCTCGTCCGCCCGTCGTAAAAAGAAATCTCCCAACCCCTAAATCTCCCCGTTCCCCAATCACCCAATCACCCAATCACCCAATCTCACAATCTTACAATCTCACAATCATACAATTCCTAAATCACCCAATCCCCCAATCTTACAATCTCACAATCTTACAATCTCACAATCATACAATTTCTCAATCACCCAATCTTACAATTCCTAAATCACCCAATCACCCAATCTCACAATCACCCAATCTCACAATCTCACAATCTTACAATCCTCCAATCCTCCAATCTCCCAAGGAATCCCTCATGGATAAATCAAAACGCTTGATGTCTCTAGATGCGCTTCGCGGTGCGGACATGCTCTGCATCATGGGCGGGGCCAGTCTCGTGACGGCGCTCTGCACGCTCTTCGGCGCGAAGGGCTGCTGGCTCGCAACGCAGATGACGCACGTTAGCTGGCATGGATTCCGCCAGCACGACACCATCTTCCCGCTCTTCCTGTTTCTCGCCGGCGTCTCCTGGCCGTTCTCGCTGAATGCGCAGCGCGAGCGGGGTAGAACCACCGGACAGATAATCTGCAAGATATTCATCCGCATGTTGATGCTCATCTTCCTTGGATTCGCCACATCCACCTTCTTCTCGTTCAATTTCTCAGGCACGCGCTACGCGAATGTGCTGGGGCACATCGGCATCGGCTGGGCGGTGGCGGCACTGCTGTCGCTCTTCGTGAGGAGCACAGTCGTGCGGCTGTGTGTGCTGGTGGGGATTCTTGTGGGCTACTGGGCGCTACTTGCATTCGTGTCTGCGCCGGACGCGGCGGCGCTTCTTGCGTCCACGGATCCCGCGGTGATGAAGAAGGTGGCGACATACGCCGCATATGGCACGGACGGATTCTCCTTCACCGGGAACATCGTCGGCTGGTTCGACCGTCGTTTCCTGCCTGGAAAGATGTATGAATTGGTGTTCGATCCCGAGGGGCTGCTCTCGAGCATTCCCGTAGTAGCTACGGGGATGCTGGGTGTCTTCGCGGGTGAATTGTTGCGCCGGCCCGAAGTCTCCGGCAAGAACAAGACGCTGCTGCTTGTCGCCGCCGCCGCTGTGAGCGCGGGCTTGAGCCTAGCTCTGGCGCGTTGGTGCCCTATCAACAAGAAACTCTGGACGCCTACGTTCGTCCTTGCCGCCGGCGGCTATTCCTTTGCGATGCTGGCGCTCTTCTACTGGATCATCGATGTGAAGGGGTGGAGGCGCTGGACGTTCTTCTTCCGCGTAATAGGCATGAACTCGATCACGATCTACCTATTGATGCGGATAGTGCCGTTCAACTCGCTTTCGAAGTTCTTCTTCTCCGGCGTGGCTGGGTTGGGCAGCGGCGCCTGGCCGGCTGTGGTGCTGGTGTCCGGACAGATCATCATCGAGTGGCTACTGTTGCTCTACCTCTACCGTAAAGAAACGTTCCTCAGAGTGTGATCGGTTGTTGCCGCGGAGTTCCCCGAGGGCAGGCGGATTTCTGAGATGTTGTTTCCCGCGGAGCGGCGCGATTTGGTATAATTACTCCATTGCAAAAGCAGGAGTCTACCCATGAAGAATATGACATCTGACCAGATCAAGGCGGGCGTTGAGCGCGCTCCGCACCGCAGCCTTCTCTTTGCGGCCGGCATGAAGCGTGCCGACATGAAGAAGCCGTTCGTCGGCATCTGCAATTCGTACGAGAGTTTCGTCCCCGGCCACTGCCACCTGAACAAAGTCGGCGACATCGTGCGGCAGGCGGTGATAGACGCTGGCGGCGTGCCCATGGAGTTCAACACGATAGCGGTCTGTGACGGCATCGCCATGGCGCATCCCGGCATGAAGTTCTCGCTCCCCAGCCGCGAGCTCATCGCCGACAGCGTGGAGTCCATCGCCCGCGCGCACTGCTTCGACGCGATGATATGCATCCCCAACTGCGACAAGATCGTTCCGGGGATGCTCCTCGGCGCATTGCGCGTGAACATCCCCACCATCTTCGCCTCGGGCGGTCCGATGGCTCCCGGCAGGCATCCCGTCACCGGCAAGGACACCGACCTCAATTCGGTGTTCGAGGCCGTCGGTGCCGAGAGCGTCGGCAAGATATCCAAGAAGGAGCTGGAGAAGGTCGAGGAGACGAGCTGCCCCGGCTGCGGCTCGTGCAGCGGCATGTTCACCGCGAACTCCATGAACTGTCTCTACGAGGCCCTGGGCCTTGCGCTCCCCGGCAACGGCACGATCCTCGCCGTCGACCCGCGCCGTATCGAATTCTGGAAGGCTGCCGCTAAAAGGGCGGTGGAGATGGCGAAGAAGGGCGGGCCGCTTCCTCGAGAGCTCGTGACGCGCGAATCGCTCGACAACGCCCTCACGCTCGACATGGCCATGGGCGGCAGCACGAACACGGTTCTGCACACCCTCGCCATCGCGCGCGAGGCGGGCGTTGACTACTCGCTCGAGCGCATGAACGAGATCTCCGCCCGCACGCCATACATCTGCAAGCTCGCGCCGTCCGGACACTACCATGTGAGCGACCTGGACCGCGCCGGCGGCATAATGGCGATCCTCAAGCGCCTTCCGGCGAAGCTTCTCAACCTCAAGGCTAAGACGGTCTCGGGCAAGACCCTCGGCCAGCAGATCAAGGGCGCCGCAATTCGCGACGACGATGTGATTCGTCCTCTCGACAACCCCTACTCCGCAGACGGCGGCCTCGCCGTCCTCTGGGGTAATCTCGCCTCGCGCGGGGCCGTGGTGAAGAAGGGTGGCGTGGCTCCTTCCATGATGAAGTTCACCGGCCGCGCAATCTGCTTCGACTCGCAGGAGGAGGCCTGCGCCGGGATACTTGGCGGCAAGGTGAAGCCCGGCCATGTGGTGGTGATACGCTACGAGGGGCCGAAGGGTGGGCCTGGAATGCAGGAGATGCTCGCGCCGACGAGCTACATCATCGGCGCTGGGCTCGGCGAGTCCGTGGCGCTGATCACCGACGGGCGCTTCTCGGGCGCCACACACGGCGCATGCGTGGGCCACGTCTCGCCCGAGGCGGCTGAAGGTGGGCTGATCGGCCTCATCAAGAACGGCGACGAGATCACGATCGACATCCCAAGCCGCAAGATCAACGCGAAGCTCACCAGAGCCGAGATCGCCGCCCGCGCGAAGAAGGCGAAGAAATGGTCGCCGCGCATCAAGGGCGGGTGGCTCGAGCGCTACGCGCGCTTTGTGGGGAACGCTTCGACGGGCGCGTCGCTCAAGACTCTCGTGCTCGCGGCGGCGCTTGCGCTCGCCGGCGTGATGAGCGTTGGCGCCGCAGAAGCCTGCACGGCGGCGGTCTGCTCGTCGCCGGCTCCGCGCGATCTGCCGGATGCGTCATGCCTCGCAGGCAAGAAGCTCCCGGCCACGGGCCCGTTTTTCACCGGCGACGTGGCCGCAGCCATCGACAAGGCCGAGGCCGAGGGCAAGGCCGTCGTGATATCCCTCGGTCGGCAGCTCTGTCCGCGCTGCCTCAAGCTCTACAACTACTTGGAGACGAAACAGATCAAGCTCGACCCCGCCAAGTGCATCTACCTTAAGCTGCACGTGGACAACCTGGAGCAGCGCGAATTGTTCATGTCATATTTCGAGACGGCCGACAACCACCTGCCCTACATCGGGATCCACCGCCGCGACGACGACCTCGGCAAGCCCGCCCGTTCCGGCGGCGGCGACCTCGCCGCCTTCCGCGAATTCCTCAAGGACGTGATTGTGAAGGAGTGACGCGGGGGGCGGGTTTCTGGTTTCTAGTTTCTGGTTTCTGGTTTCTGGGTTATGGTTTCTGGGTTATGGGTTATGGGTTATGGTTAAGGACAAGCTTTGACAACTACTAAAGAGAGCGTAAAATGAGAAAAGCTGAGATTGAGCGCAACACGCGCGAAACGCGCATCAGCCTTTCGCTGGACCTCGACGGCTCCGGACAGGGCGCCATCGAAACCGGCGTTGGCTTCTTCAACCACATGCTCGAGCTTCTCAGAAAGCATGCGATGATCGACCTCTCGGTGAAGTGCGAGGGTGACGTGGAAGTCGACTACCATCACACCGTCGAGGACGTGGGGCTGGTGCTTGGCCAGGCGATAGACAAGGCGCTTGGCGAGCGCAGGGGCATCACGCGCTACGGGTTCGCATCGATCCCCATGGACGAAGCGCTCTGCGAGACGTCCATCGACCTGGGAGGGCGTCCGTTCCTCGTGTTTCAGTGTCCGATGAAGCACATGATGGTTCGCGACTTCGAGGTGAAGCTGCTGGAGGAGTTCTTCCGCGCGGTCTCGGTGGAGGCGCGCGCCAACATCCATCTGCGGCAGATCTGCGGCGACGAGGCGCATCATGTGTGCGAGGGGTTCTTCAAGTCCTTCGCGCGCGCCCTGCGTGCCGCCGTCGCGCTGGATCCGCGCGAGAGCGGCGTGCCGTCTTCAAAGGGGGTTCTGTAGCCATGCAAAAGGACCCGTCTCTGCCCGAGAACGTCCGTTTCAACGAGGACGCCTCGTTCGTCGAGCGCATAGCCAAGGCTCTGGAGATGCGCGGCGGCTACTGTCCCTGCCGCATCCAGCGAGTCCCGGAGAACATCTGTCCGTGCGAGGAGTTCCGCGGACAGGTTGCGGATCCCAGTTACGAGGGCTACTGCCACTGCCGGCTGTACTACAAGAGCAAGGCATGATTGGCGCGTCGTCCCCTCTGGATAGAACCCTCTCTCTCTGACACCCCGCCGCCGCACATTTCGTGCAGTTGTGTTGAAACGCTTCGCTCCGCAGTTGCGGAGCGGGCGTTTTTTTTGTATAATGTCATAAAATTTTCAACCAAAAAAAGACAGGAGTGAAGAATGGGAGAAGTAATAGGCGCGGGCGAGCTGCACAAAGGCGTGAAGCTGCTCATTGACGGAGAGCCCTGGGAAATCGTCGAGTTCGATTTCTCCAAGCCGGGCAAGGGCCAGGCAATCTACAACTGCCGCATGCGCAACATGATGACGGGCGGCGGTATGACGCGCAGCTACCGCTCAGGCGACAAGTTCGAGAAGCCCGAGCTCATCCAGCGCAGCGTGAACTACTCCTACGACGACGGCTCCGCCTACGTCTTCACCGACGAGAACTACGAGGAGATCCGCGTCTCCGCCGACGTGATGGGAGACAAGAAGTACTTCCTCATGGACGAGATGGAGGTGAAGGCCCTCTTCTTCAACGACAAGGTCATCGGCGTCGCCCTCCCTCAGCTCGTCGAGCGCAAGGTCGTGAAGGTCGAGCCCGGCGTGAAGGGCAACACGGCCTCCGGCAAGGTCACGAAGCCCGCCACCGTCGAGGGCGGATACGAGCTCGCCGTCCCCCTCTTCATCAACGAGGGCGACGTGATCCGCATCAACACCGAGACCGGCGAGTACAACGACCGCATCTCCACGCGGTAGTGTGGTCAGGTGGTTTTGTGGTCAGGTAGTTTGGTGGTGCTGAAATGAAGATTCTCGTTACGGGCGGCGCCGGATTCATCGGCTCGCACACGGTCCTCGAACTTCTGAAGTGCGGGCACGAGGTCGTTGTGGTGGACAACCTGTGCAACTCCTGCGAGGAGTCCCTGAGGCGCGTGGAGCGCATCGTCGGGCGCGCGCCGAAGTTCTTCAAGCTGGACATACGCGACGAGGCGGCGCTGGACGCCGTGGTGTCATCCGAGGCGCCGTTCGACGCCACGATCCACTTCGCCGCCCTCAAAGCCGTGGGCGAGTCCACTAAGATCCCGCTCGCATACTACGCCAACAATCTGGGCGGAACGTTCACGCTCCTTAAGGTCCTGGCCGCGCATGATTGCCGCAACATCGTGTTCTCCAGCTCCGCCACGGTGTATGGACAGCCCCAGAGCGTGCCGATCCGCGAGGACTTCCCCACGCCGGGATGCACCAACCCCTATGGCTGGACCAAGCTCATGATGGAGCAGGTGTTCCGCGACGTGCAGAAGGCCGATCCGTCATGGAACACCATCCTCCTCAGGTACTTCAACCCGATAGGCGCGCATGAAAGCGGCCTCATCGGCGAGGACCCCGCCGGCATACCCAATAATCTTCTCCCGTATGTGGCGCAGGTTGCAGTCGGCCGTCTCAAGGAGCTCAACGTCTTCGGAAACGACTACCCTACGCCCGATGGCACTGGCGTGCGCGACTACATCCACGTGGTGGACCTCGCGCTCGCGCACGTGAAGGCCGTGGAGAAGCTCGTAGAGAAGCCAGGCTTCAAGATATACAACCTCGGCACGGGGCACGGGTATTCGGTGCTGCAGATCGTCAAGGCGTTTGAGAAGGCGAGCGGGCGCAAGGTGCCTTACGTCATCAAGCCGCGCCGCGCAGGCGACGTCGCCGAATGCTGGGCGGATCCCTCGCTCGCCGCCAAGGAGCTTGGCTGGAAGGCCGAGCGCGGAATCGAGAAGATGTGCACCGACCTCTGGCGTTGGCAGTCGATGAATCCCTATGGCTTCAAGGGCGCCGGCGCGTGAGGAGTGTCGGCGTGGCTGACCTCCAGGAAATACTGTCCCAGTTCGAGGAGAATCTCGTTCTTGCGCGCGAGCTTGGAGTGCGGTCTTTCGAGATGGATCGTTCGCTCCTGACGCCGCCCGGCAGAGAGCCGCCGCCCAGGCAAGTGGTCGCTCCGCCGCAGTCAGAGCGGCAGTCAGCTCCACAGCCCGAGGTTCCTGCCGAGTCTGCAGCTCCTGCCGAGTCTGCAGCTCCTGTCAATCCCGCCGTTCCTGCGCCGCAGGAGAAGCCTGCTGCCGAGCCAAAAGCCCGCAAGCCGCTTTTGATTCTTTTCGCCGGCAGGAAGATGGAAGGCGAGGCGGTTCCCCTGTTCGAGAAGATGGTTGCGGCGATGGGATGCGCGGAAGGGGAGACGGAATTCAAGGAGATCCCGCCAGTGCCCACGGTGGAGTCAGCCGCCGATCTTGTGCGCCATATCGAGGCGGCGACGCCCAAGGCGATCGTTCTTTTCGGGCGCGAGGCGATGCGCACGCTCGCGCTCGCAGGCGGCGTCGTGCACAAGGACGCATGGGGAGAGTTCCGCGGCATGCCGGCCATAGCCACCATCCATCCCGGCTTCATGCTCGACACATGGGGGGATTCGCCCGAGAGCCTCAAGAAGGCAAAACTTCAGGTCTGGAACGTCCTGAAGGCGGCGCTCTCGCACGTCGGACGCACTCCGCCGCGCAAGTGAGGATGCGGATGACCTGGCTTATGGCGTTTGCACGGCGACAGCCGGCTGCAGGCAATTCGGAACGTTCTTAAAGGAGAAGCATGATGAAACATGGAGGGGAAGTCGCGACTGCGCTGGTCGCGGCGGCCGCGCTCGCGGCGATTGCGGTTGAACCGGTGGAGTTCGTGAATCCGTTCATTGGTACCGCCTCGAACGGACATTGCACGCCGGCGGCCTGTGTGCCGTTCGGCCTTGTGCAGGCCGCGCCGGACACCGGCAACGGTTCCTGGCGCTACTGCAGCGGCTACCATTGCGACGACAGATCCATTCTGGGTTTTTCGCAGACCCACATAAGCGGCACTGGCGTTCCCGACCTTGGAGATCTGCGGATCATGCCGTTCACAGGCGAGGGGGGCAAGGATGACTTCCGCTGCTCCTTCAAGAAGGAGACGGAGAAGGCCGTGCCCGGCTACTACGCCGTGACGCTCGAGGACTACGGAGTGTCTGTGGAGGTGTCGGCAACTCATCACGCTGCCATTTACAGGATCAACTATCCGAAGGGCGTTGCCCGGCTGCTGGTCGATTGCCAGTTCGGCATAGGCGGCGATCCGGCCGGGCAGATACTGTCAAGCGAGTTTGCTCTGGAAGGGAAAAACGGCTTCAGGGGCAGGACGCGCAGAAGATGCTGGGTGGAGCGCGAATACTCGTTTGCCGCCGAGTTTGACGTGCCGTTCTCGTCCGTCCGCGAACTGCCGAAGCGCGATCCGCGCGAGAAGGGCGTTCGGCGCGTGTTCGAATTTGACCTCAAGCCGGGCGCGACTCTGATCGTGAAGGTTGCGCTCTCGGCGGAAGGCGGGCCGGACGCGGCCAGACGCAATCTGGCGGCGGAGATCCCCGGATGGGACTTCGACGAGGTGCGCCGCAGCGCCGCCGCAAAGTGGAACGAGATGCTTTCGCGTGTGGCCGTGGAAGGGGATGACGCTCAGAAGACGAGTTTCTACACTTCGCTCTGGCATCTCTTCATACAGCCCAACGACCTTTCCGATGTGGGTTCGGTGCGTCCATTCTACTCCACCCTCTCGTGTTGGGACACCTTCCGCGCGGCACATCCTCTCTACACCATCATCGCCCCCGAGAAAGTCCCCGGAATGGTCGATTCGATGCTGGAGCAGGGGCGACGCACCGGTTTTCTCCCCGTGTGGACACTTTGGGGAAAGGACAACCAGTGCATGATAGGCACTCACTCCGTGCCGGTGATAGTGGATTGGTTCCTGAAGGAAGAGGAGCGGGGAAAGCGGGATGAGTATTGGCGGGCGGCTTATGCGCAGGTGAAGGATTCGCTTACGAAGACGCACAAGAATCGTCGCAAGGAGCATTGGGATCTGCTCGACAAATACGGCTACTACCCGTTCGACGAGATCAAGGGGGAGTCCGTCTCGCGCACTCTGGAGTGCGCCTATGACGACTGGTGTGCGGCGCGGTTCGCCGCCGAGCTCGGCATGAAGGAGGACGCGGCGTTTTTCATGAAGCGCTCCTCGAATTGGCGTAACGTGTTCGACCCGTCCATCGGCATGGTGCGCGGGAAGGACTCCGCCGGACGGTGGCGCGAGCCGTTCAACCCGTTCGCTCTCGGACATGGTGCGTCCACGGCCAATGATTTCACGGAGGGCAACGCCTTCCAATACACCTGGCATGTAATGCAGGATCCCGAAGGTCTAATCTCCGCCATGGGCGGGAAGGAGGCGTTCGCGAAGAGGCTGGAGTCGCTCTTCGTGCAGCCTGAGAAGACGGAGGGCAGCGGATTCGTGAGCGATGTGACGGGGCTCATCGGGCAGTATGCGCACGGCAACGAGCCGAGCCACCATGTGATCTACTTCTTCCCGTTCGTGGGGCGGAGCGACCGTGCCGCCGACCTTGTGCGGGAGGTGTTCGACAGGTTCTACATGCCGCGGCCCGATGGTCTCTGCGGCAACGACGACTGCGGACAGATGAGTGCGTGGTACGTGTTCTCTGCGCTGGGTTTCTATCCGTTCAATCCGTGCGGCGGCGAATACGTGCTGGGCGCTCCGCAGATTCCGAGCGCCGTGGTGCGTCTGCCGGGCGGAAGAGAATTCAGGGTTGTCGCGCGCGGGTACTCCAGGAACCGGAAACATGTAAAATCCGTCATGCTCAACGGGCGTCCTCTAAGTGGATTCATTTTGAAGCACGCGGACGTCATGCGTGGTGGCGAACTTGTTTTCGAGATGACTGAGTGACCAATGCGGCGTCGGTCGGAATGCCGATTTTTGCGATCATTTCCTCTTTGTTTGCTGTATCTCACTTGAGATTTCAGTTGAGGAGTATTGAGGCGTAAAGTTTAAGTTCTAGGCAGAACTTCGCTTCTTGATGTCCTTGAGCCTATGAAGGGGTGTATATTCTGGCTCAAGTACCCTTGCCAGTACTCCTGCCAGCGCCGTCGCGCTTCCTCCCGCCTTCCTGGCCTCGGCGAGAAGCCCCCTCGCCCTCCCTTTCGCGATCCCCATCCATCCGGGAACTTCGTCCGAAGTGAATTCTCGTTTGGGCTCTTCGGGCGCGACCGCGCCTTTTACGGGCGTATCTCCCTCAGGCGGCAGCACGGCCGCGGCTGGCGTGGGGTCCGACACGCCAGCCGCCTGGCGGAACCTCTTCGCGAGCGCCTTGTAGTGCATGAGCCGCTTGTAGTGGCGATACAGGTCGCTGTCGTTGTCGTGCAGCCACTTCCGTATCCCGCCCCTGCGCCCGACCACCTGTCCGCCGGCCACTATCGCGGAGTTGTCCACGTAGCACTCCAGGTCCTCCAGCATGGAGCCGAGGCGCAGCGCGGCCTCCGGCGAGTCCTTCCTGTGAGCGAACGCCTCGCGGAGCGCCTCCACCGTGGGACAGTCGCTAACCGTGGTGCGCTTCCTGAGCTTTCTGCGCTCCTTCGCGAGCGCCATGCGCCGCCTGCGCTCCGCCTCGTAGTAGGCGGGGCGACGCAACCGTCCGAGATGGCGGTCGATCTGGCGCCTCATGAACCATATCGCGAACGAACCTCCCATCCAGAGGCAGTATATGAGGAGATTTCCAATCGGGTCGCTCCGGCCGGCGGTACGCCGTCTCATGTAGTTCTGCAGGCCATACGGCCTGTGGCCGATCGTATGGCCGCTCCTGTTCGCCTCGCGCCAGAAATCGCGGCGGTACTCCTCCGAGTCGAACCCCATGACAGTCTCGTGGAACCACCGGAAGAACTCCGGCGCCTCAGCAGTGAAAGTGTCCTCCTCCGGCAGACGCGTGCGGTACACGCCCCTGCGCTCAAGATGTCGCTTGATATTCTTGTCCATGGCGAAGAGAATTATAGCAAAATCCCGCCGCGACGTAAACGAGAATTCACTTCGGATTGAAATCTCGGGAATGCTGGGGCGATAAAGGTTATGGGAAATATCGGAGTATCGTTGAACCTTTCTGGCTGTGATTGTGTTATACTTTATGTATGGGTGAAGAGATTGATATAGTGCAGGAGATTCTGTCAGATCGCGAGAAAGGCACTGCACGCCTCGTCGCAGAATATAGGGACAGGCTGTATTCTGCAGCTTTTGCCCTCTGCCATGATGCGCATGAGGCAGAGGATCTGGTGTTCTGCACGCTAGAACGAGTTCTCTCAAAAATCTCCTTGTACAAAGAACGAGAATCCTTCTACGAATGGATGTACGTCATACTCCTTAACATCTACCGCAACTCTGTGCGCGGGAAGATGGCATGCAACACCATTCCCGTAGGAGGGCCACAGGAGTTGGACATCCTCGCGGAGCCTCAGACGGTCGACTATGTCACGGCATCGGTCGATGGCGACATGGTACGGCAATTTCTTGAGGAAATGCCCGACAATATGCGCGAAGTGCTGTTGCTGCGCTACTTCATGGACATGCCTGTATCGCAGATCGCCAAGTTTCTCGCCTTGCCCTTGGGCACAATCAAATCCCGTCTGCACTACGCTCGAATCGCACTGGCGCATCACTTCGGCGCCAATGTGAGACGAGTGGCAATGACATTCGCCGCGGCGGTGCTCCTGCTGGTGGCGTCGGCTGCTGCATACAGCATCTTCGGGAACGCCGGCACCGATGCCGACGAAACGGCCGAGGTGGACGGAAACTCAGTCTCAATTTCTTCATCAATCCATCAAGGAGAGCAAAACATGACAAGAAACATTGCGGCAGCCGCTCTTTCGGCAGCCATGGTCGCCGCACCGATTACTGCCGGACATGCCTTAGCGTCGTCTGGTGCGGCAGTGACGTCTGAGGCGATATGTGTCCGTGGTTCAGCCGAGGCATGCATATGGCAGACAGTTTTCAACGAAACAACTATTAATTGGCATTGGCCGGAAACCGCGACGAAGGCAGTGCTTGAAGTCACACGGCATGGCGAACGGTCTTCAACCTATGAGATATTGAGGGCTGACGGGGAAAAGTGGGGTTCGTGTGCAGAGGCTTTGCCCTCCGCATCCGACGGCATTGAGCGTTTGAGCTCGCTTTCGATATCGTTTTTCGCAGGGGAGTCCGCAATTGACGAGGTGAAGACGGCGAAAGTCGCCGCGTTGCCCGGCAGAATTCATGTTTATTCTATGAACTCCCCTGAATTTCTGAAAGTAAACTGTTCCACAATGCGACTTGTTCCGTGCATTGCGGGAACGTCCCTTGCCATGACGCCGCACGGTGGCGCAAGTGTTAATGTGCGGTCTCCCGTCGAACCGGGCTACAATCCATTCCGCCCCCGTGATGTCATGAATTGGCAGGGCGTGTTTACGCTCACGCTGGACGATGTCCTGGCGTCCCCGTTCTTGATGTGCTTCAGAAACGGCATGAACATCAGCATCAGATGACATCGGATGAAAGGAGAAACACAATGAAACCATTTTCCCTTGCACTTTGCCTTGTGTTGTTCAAGGTCGTCCTTGCCGTGAATGTGACGGAGGTCTCCGCCCGGCAGGACTGGCCTTGGAGCCCGAAGGTGTATCTCGACTGCACTCTTTCCGGGGAAGGCGAATGCGACCTCGATGTGTCCGCCACATGGCGCGGACGGTCCGAGCCTCTTGCCTTGAATCCAGTGAACGGCCTTTCAGGCAATTGCTTCGGAGTTTCATCGGGCGTGGTGACGCTCGTTTGGGATCCCCGCGAGGCCGGGTTCTCCTACACGCTCTCAGAGGTCGTATTTTCCGTGAACGCCGTCACTGTGGACGAACACACATTTCTGGTCCTCGATCTTGTGGACGGTACTCATGAATGGCTGCCATCCGTTCCCGACGGCGGGTGGACCTCGGAGCACAAGACCACGAAGATGGTGTTCAGGCGCGTTCCCAAGGGGACTTTCAAGATGGGCATCAGTTCGGCGCTCAAGACATTTGTCGGAGGTATCAACGACAATCGCGAGGCCGAGCACAATGTGACGATTTCGCACGACTACTATCTTGCGATATTCCCGACGACCGGATCGCAGGCATCTACGATCAACACAGGGACGGCGAACGTGACGCAGCCTTCGCCAGCATCATGGTCGTTCAACAATTTGCGCGGCCAGTATTCCGACGGCGTTTCATGGCCATCCTTTGGATATACGGTTTCCGAAACGAGTCTGCTGAAGAAACTACGCGACCGTTTCTCGGGCAGGTTCCTCTTCGATCTCCCGACGGAGGCGATGTGGGAGCGCGCCGCCCGCGCGGAGTCGGAAGGGCTTTGGTATGCTATCGACGGTTTCCCCGGTGGCGGAACCGTGGCGGAACTCGGCACTTATGGAAGTGAATCGACGACAAACTTCTTGAATGCGATCGCCTCCTGGTATTCCAATAATGCAAATACGTCGCCGCTTACCGAAGTCGGGTTGAAGACGCCGAACAAATGGGGTATCTACGACATGCTTGGACAGAGTTGGGAGTGGTGTCTTGACCGGGAGAATCTATCACAGCTTTCAGATGCTACAGATCCTGTGGGCGGCAGTGCAACTTCCGATGTCAATCGAATGCGGCGCGGCGGATACGCCACTGCAATCGACAAAGACTTGATCATCATGCGCCGGGTATCGTGGAGGCCAGGGGGCTCATGGGCTTTCCGATTTGCGATTCATCTGCATAAACTCGTCGACTGACAGACCAGGGAGAAACAAAATGAAAACGATTAGACTTTTTATCGCAGTTGTTTTTACGGCGCTTGCTGTCGTATCACATGCCGGCGGCTCCTATGTGACCAATCTTGTCATACGGCAGAACTGGCCGTGGAACGGACGCGTCTCGATAGATTTCACGCTTGTCGGAGATGGAACGTCTAGCCTTTCGATGATTGCCACGCACGACGGAGGAACAATTGATCTCTCCGCAGGTGGACTCGACTCCGTGCCGCTTGTGGTTTCCCCCGGGGACTGCCACTTCGAATGGGATCCCGCGAAGGCTGGCTTCGGGTTGCCGCTGCGGAATTTCTCCGTGTCGGTGGTGCCTGTCTCTGTGGATGACCACACATACATCGCGTTCGACCTTGTGACGGGCACGCGCGAATCATTCGCGGAGGTGCCGTCCGGCGGCTGGCCACTCGAATACAGGACAACCAAGATGGTGTTCCGCCGCATACCGGCGGCGACATTCACTATGGGAATTGATCTTGGCGAGTACATGACGTATGTCGGCTACACGTCCGACCGCGAAGCGGCGCATACGGTGACACTTTCCTCCGATTTCTACATGGCAGTGTATCCGCTGACGGTGGCCCAGTACAACACGCTCAAGAATTCTGGCGCGGTCACGAGCGAATGCGTGAAGAACGTATCGTACAACGAAATGCGCGGATCCGCGTCTGCAGGTGTGAACTGGCCGTTGACGGGGTACGAGGTGGCGGACTCAAGTCTTGTCAACCTCGTGCGGACGCGCTTCGGAGGGATGTACCGCGTCGATCTTCCCACGGAGGCGCAGTGGGAGTGGGCGGCCCGATGCGGCGCTTCGGGAGTTTGGTATGCAACCGAGGATTTCCCTGGCGGCGGAACAAAGGCGGAGCTCGGTGCCTGGGGCAGCGAGGCATGCACGAATCTCGTCAGCTCCATAGCGGTGTGGCAGGGGAACGGCAACACGACCACGGCGGTGGGCGGACGCTTGCCAAACAGATTCGGGCTTTACGATTGTTCCGGCATGATGGCGGAGTGGTGTCTTGACCAGGGAAATACCTCACGGCTCTCCGATGCCGTCGATCCCGTCGGCGTGGCGGCGGCGACTTCAGACAACGCCGCAAGCAGGCAACGTCGCGGCGGACCGTCGTACGGTACCTTCGGACAGGACATTACTCTAGTTCGCAGATATTATGCAACGGCGGACAATACTACATTCTGCGGTGTTCGTTTTTGTATTCATCTAAATCCGTTAGTGCACTGATGAAGGTCGTCGCCTTAGTTGTAGGCGGAATACTCGCCGGGTGTGCGCCAGACATTGCCCCTGCCGACAGGATCTGCTCGTACTTGGAGTCGCTTCGGCAACAAGACGGGGCATATGCGTTCCCGGGACAGGATGCGTCACATCTGTCGGCCACATACGCCGCTGTGATGACATACGCGGCGCTTGGACGCGATGTGCCGGGTGACCATGCTGCGCTTGCAAAGGTAGTTGCAGGCCCGTTGTACCCTGTCTCTGCCGACAGGGACACGGCGCGGTCGCGCTCGCATGCGCAGGGGATTCATGAATTCCGCCTTCAGCAGATTCGCGTGATTAAGGCCCTTGGCGGGGATGTGGCGCAGTTCCGAGGATATGCCTCGTTCAAGAAGCCTGATTCGTACACGACGAGTTACGAATTGGGCGGTAATCCGGTGATGATCCAGCAGATGGCTGCATTGCTGATCAAGGAGGAATGTGGAGTCGGTCTTACACCTGAAGCTCATGCTACGTATTCCACCTACCTTGACGAAAGAAAGCGAGGGAATGGATCGTACAATACCACGAAGGCGAGTGACGGATCGGATGGCCATGTCGTGAACACGGCGTACGCGCTTGTAGGGCGACGCGTCATGGGGAATAAAGATGATGATGGGAAGATTGTCGCCTGGATTCGCGACTGCCAGCGTGCCGACGGCGGTTTCTCGTGGGCACCGAACCCGCCGAAGGGTGATGTGAGTGACATCTGGTACGCATACGCCGCAGTGCGCGCGCTCCTTGACATGGGGGCGCGTCCAAAGAATGAACAGGCGCTCTGCGGCTGGCTTCTTTCGCTTTGGAACCACGACGGCGGTTTTGCTCCGCGCCCCGGGCTTCGTTCCGATCCGATGTCGACATTCCGCGCGGTCGATCTCCTTGTACGCCTTGGTTGGTTTGGTCGGCTTCGCAAACCATCGGCAGACATTGCTGCCAGAGGCAAAGGCAAATGTGACATTTCCTCTCTTCATGCCTTCACGATCCAGTTCGAGGCGCCGGGTTCGGGAAGCGTGCGCGAGGCGGTGCAGGTCGCGAAAGAGCTGAAGATACATCTTTGGGGCGCGAAGAACGCAAAGCCGGAGTGGATCGCCGCCGCGCAGGCTGAGGCAGACAGGTGTGGCGTCCTCGTTCGTTTCTTTCGCTCGGACGAGGCGTATGGCGAACGACGGGATATCCCCGGACTTGGGAATTTCTCGCATTTGAGGGATCCGGCGACGCCGCCGAACGGGGCGCGGGATACGCGGCCGTTTCAGCTGTGGCAGATGTGCGACCATGAGTGCTGTGCCCGCGTCTGGCTCGATTCCGGCGAGTACGACGGAATCGGGACATTTCATTTCGGATGCTTTGACATGACGTGGATACTGCCTTTCCTCTACCAGTACGAGGAGACCATTCCGTTCGTCTCGAACCAGGATTCACATGGCGAGACATGGTGGTGGCGCGGGGAGCTGGCGGCGTACCGCACGGTGTTCCTCGCAAAGGAGGGGACATGGGACGATTTTCGCGAGGCGTGCGGGAAGGGGCTTGTGACGAGCATTCGCGAAGACGCTCATACGGAAGGGCGTCTGCGCATGATCGGGGGCAGCCAGGAGGCGAAGGCACGTATCAGGGCGTTGGAGAGGGAGTGGCGCGTCGGTAAAGTGAAAAGCCGCGTGTCGGTGCAGGTGCTCACGGAGAAAGACGTGTTCGAGGAGGCGCATCCTTCGAAAGGGCGTCTCATCCGCGTTCGCGTGGACTTCGACTGGCGAGAGTTTAAAGGACTTGTCGGTTCGACATGCCGTCTTGTCTCTGCGCGGCAGGGCGGCCGCGAGCTTGCGATAGACCGACGCGAGTTTCGGCATGAGAAAAAAGACTATCTTCACGGAAACTTGGAAGAGGAGTACGATCTCATTCCGCTTCTTGATGGGGTGGACGAAGCTGTCGTGCTGCATTTCGAGCCTGTGGCGGGCGTTGACGCCAAGCCGTTCGACGTTGAGGTGTCGCCGAAAACGCCGCATGGTCTATCCGCTTCGGCGGGACGGCAGAGCGAGTGAATCGTTCTGTACCAAGTCGAGTCTTTCACAGCATGAAGTTTTGCCACTATCCCGCAGACGCGGGATTTGTTATACTTGATGCGCATGAAGAAATACCGAAAATCACCGATGTCTGGTGGCAGGGCGCGGTCTGCGAACGGCATTCGCCCCTGCGCGCTCACGATAGCGGGCAGCGATTCTGGAGGCAATGCAGGCGTCCAGGCAGATCTTCGCGCATTCCATGCCTATGGCCTGCACGGCTGCACCGTGCTTGCCGCCCTGACGGCGCAGAATCCGCGCGCCGTGGCGGCCGTGCACGCCGTGCCGCCGGACTTCGTAGAGGCGCAGCTGAAAGCCGTGTTCGCCATGTATGCCGTGAAGGCGCTCAAGACTGGAATGCTCGGCTCCGCCGCTGTCGTCGAGATCGTCGCGCGCGAACTGTCGCGTCGGCGCGGAGTCAAGAAGGTGATAGACCCGGTGATGGTGGCGACGAGCGGCGCGAAGCTCGCGACAGCCGCGGCGGCGGCGGCGATCAAGGATCGGCTTCTTCCGCTCGCAGATCTCATCACGCCGAACATTCCCGAGACCGCCGCGCTTCTCGGGCGCGATGTGCGGGCGTGCGACGCGCCCGACGCCGCGCGCGAGCTCGCGCGCGAGTTCGGCTGCGCGGCGCTTGTGAAGGGCGGCCACGCCCTCGAAGACGCGTGCGAGGCGGCGGACTATCTCTGCGACGGACGCCGCGTCCACCGTATGGCGCTCCCTGTCGTGCCCAGCCCGGTCTCCACGCACGGCACGGGCTGCACGCTCGCGGCGGCCATTGCGGCGAATCTCGCGCTAGGGGTCCCGCTCGTCCGCGCCGTGAAGAATGCTAAAGAGTATGTTTACGAAGCGATAAAAATATCGTATCATGTAGGAAAAGATTGCGGCGTGCTGGGCATGCCGGAAAGGAGAAGAGAAGATGGCTGATGAAAACATGAATCAGATGGACGATTTTTCGGACGATGAGTACATCGTCCGCCGCAAGAAGGCGCCCGCGCCTGTGATGAAGGTGACGCCGTCCGGGCTGGCGAAGGCCGCGGCGGAGGCGCTGGAGGCGATGCGTGCGAAGTCGCCGCGCGTCGTGTGCTTCGCGCACGCGTCGGCCTCTCCGTTCGTCGCGAACGCGCTCCTCGCCCTCGGCGCGGAGCCGTGCTTCGCGGAGGATTCCGGCGAGGCGACGCAGCTCGCGGGCTCGTCGGACACTCTCTTCGCCGGCGTGGGCGCCGTCTCGAAGCCGCTGGCCGAGGCCGTCCGTGCCGCCGTCGCGCGCGCCAACGCCTCGCAGATTCCGTGGGCGCTTGATCCCGACGACGCCGGATCGCTCTCTCTGCGCAGCTATGTGGCCAAGGAGCTGATGCGCCGCTATCCATCAGTCATACGCGGCACGCCGTCCGAGATGCTCGCGCTCTCCGGTCTGGAGACCGAGGGCGACGATGCCGCCGCCACGGCGTCGCGCCGTCTGGCGGAAGTGACGCGCGCGGCGGTGCTGATGACCGGCGCCGCAGACCGCATATACGGAGAGAACGCCCCCGTCGCCGTTGTGAAGAACGGCACGCCGCTTCTCGTCAAGGTCGCCGGAGTGGGCGCGGCGCAGGGCGCCGTCGCCGCCGCGCTGCTCGCAGCCGTCGGCCGCGCCAAGCGCTATGAGGCTGCCGCGGCGGCGGCGCTCATCATGTCCGTCGCCGGCGAGATCGCCGCCGCGAAGGTTAAGGCTCCCGGCTCTTTCGCCGGCGCCTTCCTCGACGTGCTCTGCGACATGAAGCCGGGCGAGCTCGCCAAGCGCGCGTCCATCGAGATCATCGCCTGAGGGCACGTTCATGCGCGCGAAGCTGGGCTCGCGTCTCGGGTTCCTCATGGTCGCGGCGGGATGCGCCGTGGGGTTGGGGAACGTGTGGCGCTTCCCGTTCGTCGTCGGACAGAACGGCGGCGCGGCGTTCGTGCTCGTGTATCTCGTGTTTCTCGCCCTGATGGGCTTTCCGCTTCTTCTGGCGGAGCTCGCCGTGGGGCGCGGTGCGCGCAAGGGGATAGCCTCGGCTCTCGGCGAACTCGCTCCGAAGCCGTGCGCCTCGGCATGGCGGTGGGTCGGCAGGGGCGTCTTCATGGGCAACTTCGTGCTGATGATCTACTACACCGACGTCGCCGGATGGCTCGTCAAGTACACTTCTGACTACGCCCGCGCCGCGCCGAAGCTGGCGGACCCAGCAGCGGCGTTTCAGGCGCTGACGGCCGATCGCGTAACATGCACCGCCTTCATGTGCGGATGCGTCCTTTTCGCCGCCGCCGTCTGCCTCGCCGGCGTCGTGAAGGGCGTTGAGCGCGCCACAAAGGTTATGATGATCTCGCTTCTGGCTCTGCTCGTGGTCCTCGCCGTCAAGGCCGTCTCCCTCCCCGGCGCACGCGAAGGAGTGGTGTTCTATCTTGCGCCGGACTGGGGCAAGTTCATGGCGCATCCCGGCAAGGCCGTCTTCGACGCCATGGGCCAGGCGTTTTTCACTCTCTCCGTAGGCGTGGGCGCCATGACCATCTTCGGCAGCTATGTCGGCCGTGAACGCTCGCTCGTGACGGAGACCGTCTGGATAATCGCCATCGACACCTTCGTGGCTCTTCTCTCCGGTTTGATAGTGTTCCCCGCCTGCGCCGCGTACAACGTCGACGTCACGGCAGGCCCCGGCCTCATCTTCATCGCGCTCCCTAAGGTGTTCTCAGCCATGCCTGGCGGCGCCGCATGGGGATTCTTCTTCTTCCTCTTCCTGTCCTTCGCCGCGCTAACCACGATCATCGCCGTGTTCGAATGCATCATCGGCGGGATGATGGACGAGACTGGATTGCGGCGCGTGCCGGCGTCTTTGCTCGTGGCCGTCATTGTGGCCGTCTGCTCCATGCCGTGCGTCCTGTTCGAATCCGTCCTCAAGTGGGAGGACTTCGTCTTGAGCCAGTTGCTTCTCCCCATCGGCGGATTGGCCCTCTGTCTATTCGTCACGCGCGGCTGGGGCTGGGGGTGCGACGCCTTCCGCGCCGAGGCGTCCGCCGGCGCCGGGTGGCGTCTGCCGGCATGGTTCTGCGTGTACATGAAATGGATGCTTCCCTTTGCCATCCTGGGGCTTCTCGCCGCCGGGTTTCTCGATTGGAGCAAATGACATGAAAAAGACAAACTTCTATGCGGCGATACTGTCCGGCGGCAGCGGCGAACGCTTCTGGCCGCTATCCACTCCGGAGCGTCCCAAGCAGTTCCTAAGCGTGTTCGGCGGCAGAACGCTCATCCGCCAGGCCGTCGACCGTCTGCGCGGACTTGTGCCGCCTGAGCGCATCCTGATCGTCACAGGCAAGCAGCTCGTGGCGGCCACGCGCGCCGAGCTGCCCGAGATACCCGTAGAGAACATCGTCGTTGAACCATGCAGGCGCGACACCGCCGCCGCCGTGGCCTCCGCCTGCGGCGTGGTCGAGGCCCGTGGCGGCGAAAACGCCGTGGCCGCGATTCTGACCGCCGACCAGGTGATGGGCGACGTCAAGGCGTTCCGCCGCGTGCTGGCTGACTCCGCCAGCGCGGCCGCTTGCACGTCGTCCATTGTGACGATGGGTATCAAGCCCACGTATCCCGCAACGGGCTTCGGCTACATCTGCCTTGGCGAGAACCTCGATCTTGGCGTCGCAACTCCGTTCCGCAGGGCGTCTAAGTTCGTTGAGAAGCCAAACGAGGCCACCGCAAGAAGATATCTCGCCTCGGGCCGCTACGTATGGAACGCCGGAATGTTCGTGTGGAGCGTCGCCACGATGAAGGCCGCCCTTGCGCATGGCGCGCCGGAGCTGGCGGATCTTGAGGCCGCCGTCGCCGCCGCCAAGCGCCCCGGCCGCGTTCTAACCGCGCGCTATCCTTCGCTCCCGAAGATTTCCATCGACTACGCCGTGATGGAGAAGTGGCACAGCATCATCGCCGCATGCGGAGACTTCGGCTGGGACGACGTCGGCACGTGGTCCGCCGCCTCCAGGCATCTCAAGGCCGATGAATCCGGCAACGTGTCGCGCGGCGACGCCACGCTGCTTGACTGCAGCGGACTCGTCGCCGTCTCCGAAGGCCCCCGGATCGCCGCGCTGGGCGTCAAGGACCTTGTGGTAGTCGCCGCCGGGCAGTCTGTCCTCGTCGCCGACAAGTCACGCGTCCAGGACCTAAAGAAGCTCCTCGCGAAGATGGCGAAATGAAACGGTCCAGCAAAGCCTCTGCGCCGCGTCCGCAGCGCGTCAAGATCGTGCTCGCCTACGACGGCACCGCATACTCCGGCTACCAGCTCCAGGAGAACGGCGTCTCCGTGCAGCAGCGCGTCGAGGAGGCTCTTGAATACCTCAACCGTTCTCCCGTGCGCGTGTTCGGATGCAGCAGGACGGACGCCGGCGTCCACGCGCGTGGATTCGTCGCGCACTTCGACCTCGACAAGCCCATCCCCGCCTCGAGTCTGCCGCGCGCCATGAACGCGCGTCTTCCTCCGGACATCCGCGTGGTGCGCGCCTCCTTCGCGCGTCCCGACTTCGACGCCCGTCGCGACGCCCGTGGCAAGGAGTACCGCTATTTCGTGTACAACGCCCTCATCCAGCCTCCGCACCTCTTTCCCTTCTGGGCCTTCCAGCACCGTCCGCTCGACGTCGAAGCCATGCGCGACGCCGCCGCGCGCTTCGTCGGCCGTCACGACTTCGTCTCCTTCGCAGCCAATCCGCGCAGGGACATCGAATCCACGGTGCGGAACGTCTTCGCCTTCGACGTGAAGAAATCGGGTCCGCGCATCGTCCTCTCCGTGAAGGGTGACGGATTCCTCTACAAACAGGTGCGCTCAATGGCCGGATTCCTTCTGCGCGTAGGCCTCGGCGACGAAAGGCCCGCCGCCGTCACGGAGCTACTCGAGGCCGCTGCGCCGCGCACGGCGCGCGTCCCCACCGCCCCCGCCCGCGGACTCTTCCTCTGGAGGGTGTTCTACTGATGACGCGTCCGCTCTCCGTCTCCGCTGCGCCGGCTCTTTTCCTCTTCTCTGCGCTCTGCGCGATGTCCTGCGCAGACGAACTTGACTTCGCCGAGCTTTCGGCGCGCCGATTCTCCGCGCCCCCGCTCGTCGATCAGTCGTCCATCGCCACCAACTTCTCCCGGCGCTACCACATTCCCGACGCCTCCGGCGGCGTCTGGCGCCTCTACTTCGACTACACGCTCGACCACTCCGAAGGGGACAGGATATTCGGCGCGCGCGCCCGAGCGTCCTTCGGACCAAGGGTCATGCCCTGGGGCGCGGACGTCCGTGGATTTGAAATCCCGGACTCTGGCTGTTCCGGCCAATTCCTCTATCCGTGGCGGCGCGATGTCGAGGTGATACCCGGCATGAAGTTCGTAGACTTGACGTTCGACCTTTTCGGCAAGGCTGATTTCCGCGTCGCGAACGTCCGTTTCGAGCCCATCCCGCCGGACCCCATGCCCGTAGCCGTCGAGCTTCCTTTTGGCGGCTACTTCGACGGTTCATTCCACATAGGCTCCGGACAGGTCGGCTTCCCTGTGTTCTCGTGGCGCACGAGTCTTGCGGACGACACGCCCTCCGAGCGCTTTGGATGCCGAGTGGCGCTGCCTTCGGGTTTCTCCTTCGTCGACGCCTCCAATGCTTCCACATCCACGGTCTCAGTGTCTCGCGGTGTAGACGGCGGAAGCATCGTCTCCTACCGCGTCTCATCGGCACCTTCGTTCTCCCGCGCCGGCGGCACTCACTTCGGCCTGGCAGTGCGCGCCGATGCTCCACCCGGCACTGGAGGCGTGATCACCGTCACGGCGGAGATCGACGGCCGCGCCGCGTCGCCCCCTGCCACGCTGCGCCTCGTCTCCTCTCCGCCCGTCAAGGTCGTTCGCCGTCCGTCACGCTACGCCAACGCCGCCTACCTCGGCGGAGGTTGGTCTCACTTCCCCTCGGCCGGCGCCCGCGCACTCGCGCGGACGCTTCACGAAGCCGGCGCCACATGGCTCATTCCAAGTGTCTCTTCCCTCACAAACAATCCAGCGCTTCTCCCCATGTGGCGCGAGGAGGGCATGCGGCGCGTCACGCCAGACGGCTCCCGCTTCATCGCAAATGGCTTCATGGCCGAAGGCAAGGCTTTTTGCCCATGCGCGCTCTATGATCCCTCGTCATCCGTCCGAGCTAGGCTGAAGCGTCTCTTCAAACGTTCTCTTGCCGGTTGCGACGGCATGTGGGCGAATTGGGAGCCATACGGGTTCTCCTCCGGTAGACGCCGCCTCTGCGCGCGCTGCGCCGCCGCCGAGAAAGGCCTCTCCTCCGACGCGCTCGAAAGGCTCAGATCTTCCGAGCACGCCCGCGTGGTCGCCGCCGTAGCCGCCGACGTGGCTGCCGCCACCGACCCGTCGGTCGGATTCATTCCAGGCATCTACTGGCCGGAGATCGGACCCGGGCACGACACTTTCCGCTTCACGCGCGAGATACACGCCTGCGACTACGCGCGCGAACTCTCTTTTCTCAACGCCTTCGGCCCGTATGTCCGCTGGAATGCGTCCGGCAGATATGTGCCCGAGAACGGACGCGCCCTCGCGTACTTCTGCGTCGCTCGCGAGGTGATGCGCCAGGTGGAGGAGGACTTCCCCGCAGATGCTCGCCCAAATCTCATGGCGTTTCCCCTCGGTCTTTCCGGATCTGACTGGGCCTCTCGTCCGCAGTGGCTAGAGCTCGCTCTCGAGTCGTTCTTCTTCAACGGCTGGGGCTGCACCGCTCCATGGTCGTTCCCCGCCGGCGGCGACGCGCGCTTCCTTGCCGCATTCGCACGCGCCTCCGCGCTCGCCGCAGAGTGGGAGGAATTCGTGTGGAACGGCGCCAGGGCAGACTCCTCCGTGCGCGTCAAAGTTCGCGGCACCGTGCGCACGCGCCCGTGGATAGACCGCACATACCTTTCGACCGTGCGAGACGTGCCGCTCGTCCAGTCGGCCGCCTGGGAGAAGGGCGGCGAGCGCATCGTCGCCGTCTTCAACTTCGACGAATCCAACCATGCAGTCTGCGATGTGTCCGTCCGCTACCGTGTAGAGACCGTTGATGTCCCCCCCGCCTCCTGCCGCGTCGTCCTTTTTGAACGCAGAAAATGATGGCTCTTGCGTGCGGCGCGTCGATCTGGTAGAATTTTCACGTCTCCGGGCACATGCACGGTGACATAGGAGTTCAAAAGCGATGAATTTCATAGGAGCAGATTCCGACTATCAGTCCGCCGCCGCGGTCCTCTTCGGCGCGCCGTTCGACTCCACCACCAGTTTCCGCCCAGGCGCCCGCTTCGGGTCGTCTGCAATGCGGAGCGAATCCTTCGGCATCGAGACGTATTCCCCGGCTCTTGACCGCGATCTGCAGGATGTGCGCGTCCACGACGCCGGAGATCTGGAGCTTCCATTCGGTGCGCCGGATCCCGCGCTCGACATGGTCGAGGCCAAGGCGTCCGAGATCATCGCCGACGGCAAGATACCAGTTCTTCTCGGCGGTGAACACCTCGTCACCCTCGGCGCGGTCCGCGCCGCCGTGAAGCGTTTTCCCGATTTGCGCATCATCCACTTCGACGCCCATGCCGATCTTCGCTCTGATTATCTTGGCAATCCGCTATCGCATGCATGCGTCATCCGCCGCTGCCATGACATCATCGGCGACGGACGTATCTGGCAGTTCGGCATCCGCTCCGGCACGCGCGAGGAGTTCGCCTTCATGCGCGAAGGACATGTTGTCACCGAGCCGTTCTCCCTAAAGACGCTCCCGCAGGTGTCCTTCCCAGAGGGAACGCCCGTCTATCTGACAGTCGATCTGGACGTTCTCGATCCTTCCGAGTTTCCAGGCACAGGCACCCCCGAGGCCGGCGGCGTCCGCTTCACGGAGCTGCTCGCCGCCCTGCGCGACGTAATGGCGCGATTCCACGTGGTGGCGTTCGACAATGTGGAGCTCGCCCCGTCCCTGGACGCCACCGGACGCTCCACCGCTCTTGCCTGCAAGCTTCTGCGCGAGGAGCTACTTTCGCTGTTGCCGTGAGTCGTTGCTTCCTGTCGGACTTCATCTAATCAAACAAGGAGTTTTGCCATGTTCAACACCAGGTTCTGCGTGATGCAGCTCGCCGCGCTTCTTATGTGCGTTCAGGCGCTTCCGGCCGTGGCCGACGACGCGGATGTCACGCTCGTGCTGCGGCGCGGCGCGTCGAGGACCGTTCGTGAAGTCCGCGCCGCCGCCCATGCCGGCGGACTCTCGCTCTCTATCCCCTGCGCCGATCTGGACGATGTGGACGCTGTGGAAGTGCTTCCGTCCTTCGCGCGCGCGAAAACCGGCGAGCCTGGCTATTTTGCCATGGCAAACGGCATGCTCGGCGAGTTCTCCCAATCCAACGGTTCCTACAAAGTCTCATCCCCGCCAATGTCCTTCTGGGGGATGAAGACCCCGCGCAGGACGTTCGTCTGCGAGGTGAAGGGCATGTCGCTCTCGCACTCCGTCCGCGTGGACGCCTCTAACGGAGAATACCGCGTTTCAACCGAATTCTCATTCGCCCACGGACGTCCGTATGAGGACGTTGCGCTGGACTGGACCTTCCTGCCCGACTCCGCCGGCTATCCAGACATGGCCAAGACGTACCGCCGCCACCGTCTCGAGGCCGGCGAGGTCAAGCCCATCCGCGAACGTCTCGTGGATCAGAGCGACCTTGCGTACATCGCCACGTCCATAGAAGTGCGCCTGCGCCTGTCGTGGAAGCCGGCCCCGTCGCCCGTCTTGGAGCAGAACGAATTCAACGAGCCGCCGCTCACCGTCGCCATGACCTTCGACCGCGCGAGGGACTTCATCGCGGCGTGCCGCGCGGCGGACATCGGACCCGCCGAGTTCTGCCTCGTTGGCTGGAAGTTCCGTGGTCATGACGGACGCTATCCGCAGATATGGCCCATCGAGCCCCAGCTAGGCGGAGAGCCAGCCCTGCGCCGCCTCGTCGCGTTTGCGCAGGAGAGCGGATACAGGATCGTGGTCCACAACAACCATTCCGACGCCTACTCCGTGGCCGACTGCTTCGACTTCGCCGACATCTGTAAGCGCGCAAACGGATTGCCCGTCTCGAACAAAGGCGACAAGTACATCTGGTCCGGCGGCGTCACGTACAAGTTATGTCCTCAACGTGCATGGGAGCGTTTCGTCCTAAAGGACCTCGGCAAGATATCGGCGCTCGGCTTTCGCGGTCTTCATTACATAGACGTGTTGACGATCGGCCGTCCCGTAGTCTGCCACGATCCCCGCCATCCATGCAACCAGCGCGACTCCGCCCGTTACATCGGTCGCACGCTTGCCCTTGCGCGGAAGTTGATGGGAGGCTCCGCGTCTGAGGGCCCTTATGACTTCTGCGCCGGCGACTACGACTTCTGCCTTTACGCCAGCTATGCCGACCCTGCGGGGAAGAAACTGCCGCCGCTCGTCACGCGCATGGTTCCAATGTGGCAGCTCGTGTATCATGGGATAATCCTTGCGATGCCGTTTGCGGCGTGCACGAACTACACCATCAAGCCCAACTCCAGTCGTCTGTCGATGGTGGAGTACGGGGGGCGTCCGCTCTTCTACCTGTATTCAGACTACATGACAGGCCTGCAATGGATGGGACATGAGGATCTGGTGGCGGGCACGGCGGCTGAGATGGCGGAATCCGTGGCGAAGATTCGCCAGGGCGCGGAGGAGTATGCGAAGCTCTCGGACCTCCAGTTTGAGTTCATAGAGGATCATTGTCTTCTGGCTCCCGGAGTGGCGCGCACCGTGTACGCCAATGGCGCCGAGACGGTGGTGAACCGCACCGAGCGGCCATTCGTCTATCGCGGCACGACCATCGAAGCCGGCGGCTGGCGCCGATTCTGAAAAAGCCTCAGGTTTCCGTTTGCATAGGAGATTGAAAAATGTGTAAGTCGTCGTTTCGTGTAGCGTTCACGTCCGCCTGCGCGCTGATGGCCGCCGCGGGAGCGGATGTGGTCGCCACGTGTGTCGGGGCGGCCAACGAGGTGAAGTTTTCGCCCAAGGCTCCGGTGCGCATCGACGTAGTGCCGGCGGATTCGCTCGCTGCGGTGTGCAGCCGTGTGCGTGCTCTATCGGCCGAGGAGAAGGCGGGTGGGGTTGACGTGGTGTTCGCTCCGGGCGAGTATCTCCTTCCCGATGGATTGGTGTTGACGGAGGCGGACGGAGGCGTATCCAACGCGCCGCCGGTCACATGGCGTAGCGCAAGGCCGGGCGCGGCGAGGATAGTGGGCGTGAGGCGCATCCCGACGGCGACGTTCTCGAAGGTGTCCGATCCGGCGGTGCTTTCGCGTCTTCCCGAGGAGGGGAGGGGGAAGGTCTATTCCGCCGACGTGTCGGACTTTTGCAAGGGCGATGTCCCTGAACTGGAACCGGCGTTCGGCGGCGTTCCTAGGCCTCCGTACGTGTTTTTCGACGGCGCGCTGGGCACGATGGCACGCTGGCCGAACGGCGGAGAGTGGATGTCCTTTACGCAACGGGTGGATAAGGGGGAGAACGTCTCCAAGCCCGGCGGATGGGCGCTCTACCGCCGTGGCGCGTTCGTGTGCTCCGATCCGCGTCTGAAGCGCTGGGACTTCTCGAAAGGCGTGTGGCTGAACGGCTATTTCACGCATGACTGGAGCCACGCCTCGGCGAAAGTGGCCAGCTTCGGGCCGGAGAACGGCACGAACGACGTTGTGCGACTTGACGGCCTCATCTCCTATGGCGTGATGGCCGGCACCTGGGGCCGCAAGGAGAGGCGCTTCAGGGCGTTCAATCTGCTGGAGGAGCTGGACGTTCCCGGCGAATGGTATCTTGACCGCAAGGCGAAGGTCCTCTACATCGTGCCGCCGGGCGGGGAGCTTTCGGCTGACCTCGACATTCGCCTCTCGTTCGCCGAGGAGGCGCTTCTACGCGGTAGCGGCGTGCGAAACATGCGCTTCGAGGGGTTGGAGTTCGCATGCAACTACGGCGGCTTCTTGTCTTTCAAGAAGGCCGAGGACATGGTCTTCTCCGGCTGCCGCTTCGCAGGCACGGTCAAGGACTGCGCCTTGTTCGACTACGGCAGGCGCATCAGGTTCGACGGCTGCGAGATAGTCCACTGCGGCGCGGGCGGCATAAAGATGTCCTCCGCTATGGACCGCATCGCCCTCAGGCGCTCGGATTCCGCCGTGGAGAACTGCCGCATACACGACTATGCGATTCTCAGGCGCACGTACTCCTGCGCGATCGAGCCGACTGGGTGCGGTTTCGTCGTGCGCGGCAACGAGATATGGGACGCGCCGCACATGGCGATGCGCTTCGAGACGAACGACACGCTCATCGAGTCTAACAATGTGCACCATGTGCTGCTTGAGACCGGAGACGCGGGCGCCTTCTACTCCGGGCGGGACTGGACTACGCAGGGGAATGTCCTAAGATACAACTTCATGCACGACCTCGGCCCGGGGACGGGCGTGGAGAATCCCGACGACGACGCTGTCTCCGACGTGAACACCATGGGCTTCTACTTCGACGACTGCGACTGCGGCGACGAGATATACGGCAACGTGTTCCACAACGTCCCGCGCGGTATAATGATCGGCGGCGGGCGCGACCATCCTGTGCGCGGCAACATCTTCTCCCGCTGCAGAATCGGGCTTTCCATCGACAGCCGTGGGCTCAGGTGGAAGGCGTACAACACGCCGCAGGCGGACGGGCGCCTGAAGCTGGAGGCCGTGGCGCTGCGCATGGGATACACGAACGCCCTTTGGGCGGCGAGGTATCCGCGCCTCGCGAACATCATGAACGACCATCCGTGCGAGCCTTTGTACAATCCGGTGGAGAACAACCTCTTTTTGGACTGCTCGAAGGAATTGCTGCGCATCGAAGAGGCGTTCAAATTCGACGCAAAAGGCGTCGCTCCCGGGCTCGTCTCGCGGCTGGCGCCGATCCGCGGCAACGTGGTGGTGAACTCCTGCGGCACGAACAACGTGAGGACGGCCGTGCCGTTTGCGGGAGTCGCGCAGGGGTTTCTCATTCTGAACGGCGAGCCTGGACGTCCGTACGACGTGGGCGCGCTGGACCCGGCTAAGGGCGCTAAGACCGGCAAGATGCCGCCCGCCGGGGCGGCGGTGGAGGAGTTCTGCCGCAGAGCAGCAGCAAGGTAAGGCTTCAACATGAAAAGAAGAGACTTCATCGCATTGGCGGCCGCGTCCACGGCGGAGGCCGCATTGGCGGGCGAGACAGGCGCGTCCGCGCGTACGACGGCGGTTGTTCCGCCGCGCAACCGGCGTCCCTACGCGGACGTCGACTGGGACCATGTTATGGAGGTCCATACCACTTCCCACGGACACTGCACGAACCAGAGAATGCTTGACGGCTACCTCGACCGCGGGTTCGGTATGCTGGCTCTCTCAAATTACTACCCGTCCGCGCCATATGTGCCGGCGGCGAAGATGACCGAACACTATTACCGCGTCCACACCGCGGACATTCCCGTGATGGTGAACGGCAAGCGCACCAACGGTCCGTTCGACTGGTCGAAGATCGTGGGGGAGTGGGCGGACGAGCTGCCGCCGGAACTTCGCCGTCAACTGCCGTTCAAGGAGGGCCGGAATCTATTCAAGCCCATTCCCGAAGGCGTGCTTGAGGCGCCCAACGCCGAGCACCACGGCTTCACCGACAGTCCCATGCACATGTGCTCCCCCGGCTCGGCGTTCGCCTCCGGCACGTTCGATGCGCGCGACCGCTTCAAAACGCGTTCGCACGGATACCACTTCGGCACGGGAGAGCCGTGGCGCACGTCCGTCTCGCGCATGCTGGACGCGCTCATCCACCCCGACGGCGGCGGCGTCACGATCAACCATCCCGCTTGGTCCAGCCTGCTGGACGAACACGTGTGGGATGTGCTGGACTACGATCCGCGGGTACTCGGCATAGAGGTGTTCAACCAGTCGTGCGCTCCGTGCGCCGCCTGGCGCTGGAGCAAGGCGTTCTGCGAGGACTACTGGGACCGTGCGCTTTCCACGGGCCGGCAGTGCTTCGGGTTCTTCGTGCCGGACTGGGGATTGACCGAGGGCGTGAACGTGCTGCTCGTGCCGGAGAAGAGTGTCCATGCCTGCCTGCGCGCCTATCGCCAGGGGAACTTCTACGGGGCAGTGAAGGGGCGCGGTCTTCTGCGCTTCACGTCGATTCGCTTCGATGGTTCGCACTTCCGCGTGACGCTCGACAAGCCGGCGCGCATCCAGCTCATCACGAAGCAGGGCCTCGTGAAGTGGTGCGGCAGCAAGTCGCTGGAATTCACGGTGCCTGCGTCCGAGCGTGCCAAACACGGCTATCTGCGCGTACGTGCATTCACACCGGGCAATGTGGACGAGGTCATCTTCTCCCAGCCAATCATGCTTACGTAACGCAATGTGAATCGTTTGGGGCTGCCGATCCGCCACGTCGGTTCCGCCTTGACCGCATCGTACCATTCTGTTATAATGCGCCAAAACATGGAAAACTTTCATGAGAAGGGCAAAAGACAGAAGGAGGGTTTGCACATAATGAAAAATGGAATAGCCTATTCGGAAAATCGGTGCATGAGGCGGTTCTCGGCTGCTGCGTGCGCGGGGTTGGCCGCGGCTCTGTGTCTCGTTTCCAACGCCGGCACGTACACGTGGAAGGGAGGCGCTGGGACGGTGGACGGCTGGAACACGTCGTCCAACTGGGAGCCGGCCGGCGTGCCCAACGCGGGTGACACGGCCGTCTTCAACAACACTGTGAATATATCCTCGGCGATCAACATCGGCGAGGGCGTGCTGACGATATCCGTGCCGTCGACCGGCAGCACCACAACATACACCGTGACGTTCTCGGGCGTCATCTCCGGCGCGGGCGGCATCGACTCCTCGCCGGCGAACTGGAAAAACTCCGGCTCTAGGAACAACGTCGTGCTATTCACGGGGACGCAGAGCACCTTCACCGGACAGTTCAGGGTTGTGGGCAGTGGCCAGACGAAGGTGACCAAGCTCGCGAACCTCGGCGCGAACAGCTCGATAGGCCACGGCACGGCAGGCGTGCCCGTCTGCATAAACGCTGGCTTCTTCTATGTGACCAGCACGAGCTCAACCGACCGTCCGTTCTATTTCTCCAGTAACTACGGCCAGATGTATCAGACGTCGGGCACCACGACGTTCACGGGGGTGATCACCGGCGAGAAGATAAACTGCCGCGATTATGGAAACTTTAAGTTCGAATCAGCCATCCCGAGCACCGTCACATACGTAGGGCGCACGGATGGAGGGATCTTGGAGTTCGTCAACGCCGAGAATGCGTTCACGGCGGACAGCATCACCGTATCCGCTGGCGATCTCCGCTACCACTCCGCCGCTGACTGCGGCGAGCAGTGCTCACTGGGGACTAGCAGCATGATAATCGTCGGCCAGGGCAACGGGACGTCGGCGCAGTTCACATACGCAGGCGACGATGACGCTGAGATGGACCGCACCATAAAGCTGAGGTTCTGGACGGACTCCACCGCAGCCAACTACACCTCGCATTACAAGGCCATACAAAACAGAACAAGCGGCACCACGCTCACGCTGAACGGGTCGATACTGAATGACACGCCTGCTGCGGAATACGCTCTTCTCAAGATCGGTGGCGACGGGGATATGGTGCTGAACACGCCGCTGCCCTCGGGAGTATATGTCACTAAGATTGACGGGGGAACCGTCACGCTCAATGCAGACAGCGCGCAGACCAAGGCCACAACGGTCTCGGCGGGACGCCTTGACGTGGCGGCGACGATTCCGGCGGCGTCGGAGGTCATGGTCTCGGGCGGCGTCCTCGGGGGCACGGGGACTGTGCATGGCGCGACGACGATAGCGACCGGCGGGACGCTCACCGCCGGCACGGCGGCGGAGTGCGGGGCGCTCACGTTCGATGCGGCGGCGAATCCGTTGACGTTCGGGGACGGGGCGATCATTATGGTGAAGGTGGACGCGGCGCATGGAACAAACGATGTGATAGTCGTCGATGGCGACGTGACCGTGAACGGCATCGTGACGATCCGCCTCCAGGGTATGGCGGGCGGCGAGATCCCGAACGGGACCTACAAGGTGATGACGTGCAGCTCGGCGCCGACAGCGTCGTTCGTCCTGGGCGACGGGATTTCGGGCTCCGTGAACGTAGGGGCGGACGGCGTCTCCGTGACAGTGGCCGGCGGAGCGATGACATGGTCCGGCAACGCTGCGAACAACGTATGGGATTTCTCCACCGCGAACTGGAACGGATCGCTGTTCACCGACGGCGAGAGCGTGTCCTTCCCCGATTCGGGTGTCTCGTCCGTGCCGGTGAGGATCGTCTCCGATGTGGCGCCGGCAGACGTGTCGTTTCCCGGAATGGCCTCGACATACACCATCGAGGGTGCGAAGATCACCGGGACGTGCGGGCTCTCGAAGACAGGTGCTGGCTCGCTCGTCATCAACAACACGAACGACTTCACCGGAGCCACGATGCTGCAGGACGGGTCCACAACGCTCAACGGGAAGATCTCCGGCACCAGCGTGTCCGTCCGCGGCGCCGCCGCGTTCCACGAGTCTCCGACGGGCGTAATCGCCGGCGAAGGAATCAGCCTGTCCTTCGGGCATGGCGACGTGCTTCTCGAGGGCACCAACACGTTCACTGGCCGCGTGCGGTTCGACCTCAGCGGCTACAGCAGCTCCGGCACAAAATACGTAAGGCTCGCCCACAACCATGTGCTTGGAAACGCTGAGTCGCTCGCCATCTGCCCGAACTCCGAGGGGAAGTCGGCGCTGTCGATACTCGATTCGGTCACGATCGAGGGCAAGACGCTCTTTCTGGAGCGCGGGGCTGGATCCTACAAGTTCTTGGTCGCGGCCAACGACGGCGTGATCAGTGGCAAACGCTTCGAGTGGGCCGGCGATGTGAAGGTTGCAGACGGTGTTGGCGGCGCGCCTTGGGTGGAGTTCCAGGCCTCCGCCGGCAGCACGCTTCACCTCGGTGCATTGAACACGACGGAGATATCCGGCTTGGCGTCCATGACGCTCCGCGGCGCGAGCTCCATCTACATCAAGGGGCGCATCTCCACATCGGGCGAGGTCGCCTCCAACGACGGCGGGACAAGAGTTCTCATGTCCACGAACAATTCCTGCTCGGCGTGGTTGCTCTATCAAGGCGTGTTGCGCACGGACGTGGACTACGCCTTCGCGAAGGATGCGGACTGCAGGATCGGCAAGACGATGTCAGGCTACTACACGCACGACATGACTCTGAACCTCAACGGCACGACTCAGCAGGTGGCGCGGCTACTTGAGATCGGCCTGGACGAGAACGCGAGCGGCACGCGCAGGATCATCGGCGATGCGCCTTCAACGTTGATCGTGAAGGGCGATTCGCTCGCGAGCTCCTATGGGTCTGTGACGGTGGGCAAGGACGGAGTTGTGCGCGAGGGGCGCATCGAAGGCGGAGTGGCGATCGTGAAGGACGGCCTCGCGCGGTTCAATCTGAACGCATCAACGAACCTCTTCACGGGGGACGTCACGGTGAAGGGCGGCGTCCTCGCGGCGAACGCTCCGTTCTCGCTTGGGCTGGGGCGCGGGCTCGGGGCGCACCCCGCGAGCGGCGAGGGCGACAAGCTGATCGAAGTTTCGGGCGGCACGCTTGAGCTGAACGCCGCGCAGGAGGGCCTCACGAACGCGGTCTTCTCGGTAGGCGCGAAGGACGGCTCGGCGGGGGTGGTGTCGATCGCCGGGGGCGTAGTGCAGCGGGCGCGCTATCTGAAGATCGGCGGCGTGCTGCGAACGCCGGGCGTCTACGGCGGCGCCCAGAGCGCGGCGCCGCGCAAGCTTGGATGTCTCTCTGGCACGGGCGTGTTGGAGGTCTCGCACGGTTTGCGGGGAATCGTGATCGACTTCAGATGACGTCTCGACGCTTTTCATCCAGCCCGTCATGCTTATGTGACGCGATGAGAGTCTTTTGGGGCTGAATTTGCAGCGGTGTGGCCGTTCCAGCTTTCCATCAAGCGGCTTGACCTGGCGACGGACGCAAAGTTCACGATCCCGGCGGGCAAGTCGCTCACGGCGCTGGGCTTTGTGGTGGGGGGCACGCCGCTCGCGGCAAGCATGTACACTGGCGCGGACAAACCATCGCCCGGCGATGCGACGAAGCTAGACTGTCTTTCATGGTCTGGAATCGTATATTCGATGGGCGAGGGTTATCAGAGCTCCTCAACGGACGCGATTTGGACCGGCGCCGGCAACGAGGACATGGGCACGGCCGACAACTGGGACGGCGGCGACGGGAAGGGCACGATGTTGCTGTTTAAATAGTCTAGCGCACGCCGTTCCAGGCGTTGAAGCGGGCGGCGGCGAGGCGGCGGTACTTTGCGCCGGAGCCGCCGTTCACGAAGGGGTCTATCGATATGCCGCCGCGCGCGGCGAACTTGCCGACGACTTCCATGTACTTCGGCTTGAGCAGGCGCACGAGATCGTCGTAGATGATGTTCACCACGTCTTCGTGGAAGTCGCCGTGGTTGCGGAAGCCGAAGAGGTATAGCTTGAGCGACTTGGACTCCACAAGCTTTTTCGACGGGATGTAGCGGATCGTGAGCGTGGCGAAGTCGGGCTGGCCCGTCTTGGGGCAGAGCGTCGTGAATTCTGGGCAGGTGAACGTCACCCAGTAGTCGCGTTCTGGGTGGCGGTTCTCGAAGGAGTCGAGCAGGGACGGGTCGTAGTCGCCGGACGGGCGCACGGTGTTGCCGAGCGCGGTGAGGGCGCCGAGGTCCTTTCGGGATGTTATGGTCTTGCGCATGGACATGAAGTCAGAGGGCTATGCGCAGCGTGGACTCGCGCGCGGGGCCGATGGAGAGGATGCCGAGCTTCGCTCCGGAGAGCTCCACAAGGCGGTCGACGTAGGCGCGTGCCTTGGGGGGGAGGTCTTCGAGGCGGGTGATGTTGGAGGTTTCGCACATCCAGCCGTCCATCTCCTCGTAGACGGGCTTGACGCGGGCAAGCTCGTCGGATGAGGTGGGCATGTAGTCGATCCTCTCGCCGTCAAGCTCGTAGGCGGTGCAGATCTTGATCTTGGGGAAGACGTCCATCACGTCGAGCTTGGTGAGGGCCCAGTAGTCGACGCCGTTCACCTGCTGGGCGTAGCGGGCGACGACGGCGTCGAACCAGCCGGTGCGGCGCGGGCGCTTGGTTACGGCGCCGAATTCGTGTCCGCGCTCTGCGAGCGTCCTGCCGTCGGGGTCCTGCTTGTCGGCGGCGTTGTAGAGCTCCGTCGGGAAGGGGCCTTCGCCGACGCGTGTGGTGTATGCCTTGATCACGCCCACGACGCGGTCGATGTCGCGCGGGGAGAGGCCGGAGCCGATGCATGCGCCGCCGGAGGTCGGGTTGGATGACGTGACGAAGGGGTATGTGCCGAAGTCGATGTCGAGCATCGTGCCCTGGGCGCCTTCGAGGAGTATGGACTTGCCCTCGGCCTTGGCGCGGTGGAGCATGGGGACGGTGTCTTTGATGTACGGGGCGAGCTTTTCGGCGGCGGTCTTGTAGACGGCGACGATTTCGTCGGCGTCCAGCTGGTAGTCCTTCACGGTGCAGCCGGGGACGTCGAGGGCGTCGCCGGGGTCGACGCGCTCGGCCTTGAGCATGCGGAGCTTCGCGTTGGTCTCGGCCACCTGGTCGCGGACTTTGTCGAGGAAGTTCGATGAGAGCATGTCGCCGCATCTTAGGCCGGTGCGGGAGACTTTGGCGGCGTAGGCCGGGCCGATGCCGCGGCCTGTGGTGCCGATCTTGCGGCCGGGCGCGCGCGTGGCCTCCTCGGCCTTGTCGAGCGCGCGGTGGTAGAGCATCACCATCTGGGTGCGTGTGGATATGAAGAGGCGGCCTTTGGGCTCCACCCCCGTCAGGCGCATGGCCTCGATCTCCTCGATCAGGTCGAGCGGGTTCATCACCACGCCGTTTCCTATGATGCATATCTTTCCGTCGTGGAGTATTCCGGACGGGATCAGGCGCAGCACGCGCTTCTTGCCCTCGGCTATGACGGTGTGGCCGGCGTTGCTGCCGCCCTGGTAGCGCACCACGTAGTCGGCGGTGTCCGTCAGGACGTCTATGACTTTCCCTTTTCCCTCGTCGCCCCACTGCGACCCGATGAGAACGGTGTTCATTCCTCTTTGGCTCCTGTTTCTGGTTCTCTTTTCTGCCGTCTCGCTTCCTTGCGGGAGGTGGGTAATAGTATAGCAGATTTTGGCGCGTAGCGGTAGGCGGGATTTTGATATAATATGTGCCTGCGAAAGGGCACAAAGGACGATGAGAGAGAAGAGATCATGCATATGCTGCATCGCTGCGGCGATGGCGGCCGCGGCGGCCGGGGCCGCCACGCTCTCGCTTCCGGTTGCGGAGGCGAAGAGCGTTCCGAACTTCCGCGAGAAGACATTCCCCGGCAGGGTCATGGCGGTCCAGAGGGTGGACGTGACGCCAGAGGTGTCGGGCGACATTGTGGAGGTGTGCTTCGCGAACGGGCAGATCGTGAAGGAGGGGGACGTCCTCTACCGCATAATGTCGGTGAAATACAAGAGCGCGCTCAAGAACGCGCAGGCGAAGGTGGCGGAGTGCCGCGCGAAGAAGGCCTACGCCGACGGCAACGCCGCGCGGTACGAGAAGCTGGCGCCGGGCAAGGCGGTGTCCCAGGACGCGCTGGAGAGCGCGCGCTCGGAGCGGACGGTGGCGGCGGCGGCGCTCGAGGCCGCGGAGGCCGAGCTGGCCGTGGCCGAATACAATCTGAACCGCTGCGAGATAAAGACGCCCATCGCGGGCAAGGCGGGCACCTCTGCCCTCACGCGCGGCAATCCGGCCTCTCCGGCCACGCCGCTCGTCTCCGTGGTGCAGATACAGCCCGTCCGCGTGCGCTTCTCCCTATCAAACGCGGAGTTCCTCACGCTCTTCGGCGGCAGGGCGAGGACGCTCAAGGAGCAGGGGGAGGTCACGGTGACGCTCGCGAACGGCGCGAAGTTCCCCGAGACCGGCGCGGTTGAATACACCGAGAACGTCGCGGACGAGGCGACGGACACAGTGCGCGTCTACGCCACATTCCCGAACGCCGAGCGCATCCTAAGGCCCGGCTCCACCGTGGGCGTGACGCTGCGCAACAAGGCCGGCGCCGAGATGCCCGCCGTGCCGCCCGCCGCCGTGATGCAGGGCGCCGAGGGGGCTTCTGTGTGGGTGTTGGGCGCCGACGGCCGCGCGTCGCGCCGGCGTGTCGTCACGGGACGCGTCTCCGGCGGCGTAATGCTCGTGACCTCCGGCCTAGCCGCCGGCGAGCGCGTAGTCGCCGACGGCGTCCACAAGGTGGAGGAGGGCGACGTGGTGCAGCCCGTAAGGGATTCTGCCAGGTGATTTGGGGCAGACTATAAGTCGTCAGCTGGTAGATGGCCGATGGCATTTGGTGATGATTTTCATCTGGGATTTGCGGACAATTGCTTCAATTGAGATTTGTGAACATCACATCCTCGTGTGATTGTTGGCGGCGGACTTTCTGCGGTGGTTCTACCGTTGCCTTGCGGGATTGCGCTAAATGTGCGAATATGGTATCATCTACATGCCGCCTATGGCGGTGAAAGAAAGGAAAAACGATGAAGAACCCGATCATGTTGGCAGCAGTTGCGGTGATGGCGGCAGGCGCGGCGTCCGCCGCCGATCCCGGTTTCACGGACCTCTTCGACGGAAAGACGCTCAACGGCTGGAAGCCGAACGGCGGCTCCGCCGAGTATCATGTGGAGGACGGCACGATCGCCGGCGTCGGCGTTCCGGGAACGCCGGGCAACACGTTCCTCTGCACGGTGAAGGAGTACGAGAACTTCATATTCAAGGCCGAGTTCAAATGCCCGTCCGGCAACTCCGGCATCCAGTTCCGCTCCTCGACGAAGCCCGCGCCGTCGCTCAAGAACGGCACGAGGGTGTTCGGCTACCAGAGCGAGATCACTCCTGACGGCGGAAGCTGCGGGCGCATCTACGACGAAGGCCGCCGCGGGCACAAGTTCGGCATCGTGTGGCTCGACAACACTCCGGGGGAGCGTTCGCGGGAGATGCTCAAGAAGTTCAGGAGGAACGACTGGAACTCCGTGGAGATACAGTGTGTCGGCCCCAGCATCAAGACGTTCATCAACGGCGTAAAGGTCTCCGACGTGCTGGACGACTGCCAGCAGAGGGGCTTCTTCGGCCTGCAGATCCACGCGCAGGCGAAGACGAACAAGGACGGCACGCCCACCGTGCCCGGTCGCGCCTGGTGGCGTAACCTGCAGATCAAGGAGCTGCCGCCGTGCCCGGCGTGGAAGCAGTTCTTCGTGCGCGGGGCCGACGGCAAGATGAAGGTGGACGGCGCCAAGTATGTGATCCCGCAGGACTGGTCGTTCGTGGAGGACAAGGACGGCGCCTATCTGCGCGGCGTCCACGACAAGACGGAGAAGAAGGACGGCCTTGTGATCTCGCTCGCCGACTACGATAATTTCATGGCGCGCGTCACCTACAAGCTCAACGGCGGCAATTCGGCGCTCTACTTCCGCGCGGCGGAGGAGGACATCCCCTGGGTGCTCAAGGGCTTCCAGAACGAGATCGCCGGCAACAACAAGGATTCCGCACTCTGGCACACGCAGGGCAAGAAGACGAAGGGCCGCGGATGGGTGGCGGCCAACGACGACCTAGTCGCCAAGGTGCGTGACGCGAAGGGCGGCTGGAACACAGTCTCCACAATCGCCGTCGGCGACCGCATCGTGAACCGAATCAACGGCTTCGAGACGTTCGACATCGTCGATCCCCAGTGCGAGAAGGCCGGCAAGCTCGGTCTGCAGCTCCACGGCGGCGCCGACAACGAAATGCGCTTCAAGAACTGGGAGGTAATGCCTGTCGAACCCTGGATGCTCCCCTATATCCAAAGGTGAAGTTGAAAGTTGACCTTTCAACTTTTCAACCTTTCAACTTTTCAACCTTTCAACTACTTAAAAGGAGATCAACCAAATGTCAAAGATATGCATATTCGCCGGCCAGGGCGCGCAGACGCCCGGCATGGGCAAGGATTTCGCCGAGGCCGACGCCGAGGTGATGGCGCTTTTCGACAAGGCTAACGCCGTTCTGGGGTTCGACCTCAAGAAGATCTGCTTCGAGGGCCCCGCCGAGGAGCTCACCAAGTCGAATGTGTGCCAGCCTGCGATTTTCGTGACGAGCTACGCGGCGTACACGACGCTGCAGAAGAGGCGTGCGACGGAGTTCGCGGCGGCGGCGGGGCTGTCGCTCGGCGAATGGAGCGCATTGTGCGCGGCTGGCGTGTTGGACTTCGACTCGACCTTGAAGGTTCTTGAGGCGCGCGGGCGATTCATGCAGGAGGCGTGCGAGGCGGAGCCCAGCGGAATGATAGCGATAGTGGGCGCGTCGCCTGACCAGTTGTCGGCGTTATGCGAGAAGACGGGCTGCACGGTGGCGAACGTCAACTCCGCGGCGCAGCAGGTGCTGTCCGGGTCCAAGGACCAGATCGCGTCCTCCGCCGCCGTCGCGAAGGAGCTTGGCGTGAAGCGGGCGATTCCGCTCGCCACGGCGGGTGCGTTCCACTCGAAGTTCATGCTGCCGGCGCGTGAGAAGCTTGCGCCGGTCCTGGACGAGGTGGTGTTCAGCGCGCCAAAGTTCCCGGTTCTCTCCAACGTGACCGGCAAGCCTCATTCGTCCGACCCCGGCGAAATCAAGGCGCTCATGCTGGAGCAGGTGACCGGCACCACGAACTGGGCGGCGGATGTGGAGGCGGCCAAGGCGCTCGGCGGAGACGTGTTCGTGGAGTTCGGCCCAGGGAAGGTGCTTTCTGGCCTTGTGAAGAAGATCGACGCGGCCCTTGCCGCCTTCAACGTGGCCGATCTCGCCTCGCTTGACGCTACTGTGCAGGCTTTGTCCCAGGGTTGATCGGCGTCTAACCATCTAAGGAGAAGCATATGAACAGAAGAGACTTTCTGAAATCGGGCGCGGTGGTCGCGGGCGCCGCCGCCATCCCCGGCCTCTACGCCGCAGGTACGCAGAAGAGGGTGCGCATGGGATTCATCGGCGTGGGCAATCGCGGCACGCAGCTTATGCACATCTTCATGAAGAATCCGCTTGTGGAGGTGACGGCCCTGGCTGACATCTACGAGCCGTATCTGCGCCGCGACGACTCAGCCTACGACCCAAACTTCTTCAAATGGGGCCTTAGAGGGCGCGTGCCGTCGTTTCATGCCAAGGACGGATCGCTCAAACCGCAGGAGGCCGTGCTCGCAGAGCGCATCAAGTCAGGCAAGTGCAGGCTCTACAAGGACTACAAGGCGCTCCTGGCCGACCCCAACGTGGATGCCGTGTGCGTCGCCACGCCCGACCACTGGCACGCCATCATGACGATCGACGCCATCAAGGCCGGCAAGGACGTCTACTGCGAGAAGCCCTTAACCGCCACTGTCGCCGAGGGGCGTGCCATGGTCAACGCGCAGAGGGACTCGGACAGGATCGTCGCCGTGGGCCTAAACCGCCGCGGCAACGACGCCTATCGCGAGCTGAAGAAGGCGATCGACTCCGGAAAGTACGGCACGTTCCGCACGGGCCGCGCCGCCCGCGTCTCCAACATCTTCCCGAACGGCCTCGGCAAGTGCCCGCCCTGCGACCCGCCGAAGGGGCTGGACTGGGACGCCTGGCTTGGACCGCGCGCCTTCCGCCCCTACAAGTACACGACGGCGCCGTATTTCTTCCGCTGGCACGTCGACTTCTCAAGCCAGGTGGGCAACTGGGGCGTCCACTACCTCGACGCAATGCGCTGGATGATGGACGAGCGCGCGCCATCGGCTATCACAGCCGTGGGCGGCAAGTACTACACCCCCGACTCCGACGCCGACATCCCCGACACCATGTTCTGCATCTTCGAGTTCGCCTCCGGCAAGGCGATGGAGTTCAACGTGTTCGAGGGCGGGCGCTCCAACCCGATCAAGCAGGGCGAGCTGGAGCTCGCCTCCGGCGACGCCACCGTCTTCGCAAGCCAGCGCGGCTGGGACATCGTGCCGTCGAAGAGCAAGGAGTTCAACAACCCCGTCAAGCCCTTTGAGCCGCAGAAGTACGTCTTCAAGGAGGCGCTCCTCGACGACGGCTCCGCGGAGAGCGCCACCAGGAACGTGATTGGCGACTTCCTCGACCGTTGCGTGGACCGCAACCCGGCCGTACTGTGTCCGCTTGAGGAGGGCCACCGCTCCACATGCTTCGCGCATCTCGCAAACATCGCCTTCAAGCTTGGAAAGCGTCTCGAGTGGGACGCCGACCGTGAGGTGTTCACCAACTGCGACGAGGCGAACCGGCTCCTCCACTACGAGTACCGCAAGGGCTACTCGCTGGGGTGAGGGCGGGATCATGGCCGCGTCGCAATTCCCACTTGCCCGCAGACGGGCAAAAGGATATAATAGCGTCTGATGATTCCGTTCGCTTGGCAGATTGCATGCGAGGCGGCCGCGCTTGCGGTCGTCTCCTGGTGGCTTTTCGGCGGTACGATACCGTCCGTGAAGGCACGCAAGCGCCGCAAGGCCGCACTCGACGCGGCACGCACGTTCGTGCTCTCCTACGAGGACCTGCCGGCGTACGTCGCTGGCGGCGAGCATGCGGAGCGCATGGATTGTCTTCGGGCGGCTATCGCCGGCGGAGACGCCAAGGCGTGCGAGGATCTGCTCGGCTTCCTCGACCCTCCAAAGCCGTTCGCGATCGGAAGGGAGTGGCTGGACATTCTGGTGGTGTCCATATCAGTGGCGATGGCGTTCCGCGCCTACTTCTACGAACCGTTCCAGATCCCCACGGGTTCGATGCAGCCCACGCTCTATGGTAACCATTCCGAGCCGCTCTCCCCGCGCGAGGCCGGCGTGTTCGACACAACCCCGCTCAAGTGGGTGAAGTGGCTTTTCGGCGGCAAGATGTACGAATGCCACACCGCTCCGTTCGACGGCGTGCTGCGCTGCCGCCCAACGAACGACGGCTATTACGACATGCGCGTGGTCGAGCCCGGCGGACGCGTCAGCGGGCCGATGAAGGTGCCGACGGACGTTCTTCACGCAAACGAGACGGGTGACGGTCCCTACAGCGGCGTTCCGACTTTGCCGAACGGTCTGAGAATGGAGAGCATTGTGCGCGCAGGGCAGGTTCTCTGGAGCGGGCTCATCGTGCGCGGGGACTTCCTGTTCGTGAACCGCTGGCTTTGGAACTTCCGCCATCCGCGCCGTGGCGATGTGATGATCTTCTCCACCACTGGCATCGCGGGCCTAGCGCAGGGGACCCACTACATCAAGCGCATGACGGGGACTCCTGGCGAGACGCTTTCGGTCAAGGACGGCGCATTGTGGGTGGACGGCGCGAAGCCCATGGAGCCGCGCCGCATAGCGCAGATACAGAAGCATGAGAAGGGCGAGGCGCACATGTATCCATACGCCGGCTACAGGCCGTCCGGCAATTCCGGCTACAATGTGCCCGGGCGGACGATCGCCGCCGACGGAGACGAGGTGAAGCTGGGCGCGGACGAATACTACGCTTGCGGCGACAACTCGCCGTCGTCCTACGACAGCCGTTACTGGGGGCCCGTTCCAGCGAAGAACCTGGTAGGTGTGGCGGGAGGAGTGTTCTGGCCGACGATGAATCCGAGGTGGGGAGTGGTGGAATAGCAACTGGTTTCTAGTTTCTGGTTTCTGGCTTGTCCGCCGTAGCCTTGGCGAAGGCGGATTTCTGGAGACTGGGCTGGTGAAAAGGAAAATTTAGACGGAGAAAGAAAATGGCTGAAGAGACAGACAACAACGAGAACGCAGAGCTTGAGGCCGGCGCCGACGAGCAGATGCTGCCTACCCCTTCGGAGTTTGGACATTTTCTCCTCGAGAAGGAGCTTGGCCACGGCGGCATGGGCGGCGTCTATTTGGGCCGTGACAGAATGCTAGACCGTCCTGTGGCGATCAAGGTGATGCTCAAGTCCTTGGGTGAGGACCCTGCGTTCGTAGAGCGCTTTCAGCGCGAGGCGCAGGCCGCCGCCAGGCTCAACCATCCCAACATCGCCCAGATATACTCCTTCGGCCAGGAGAACGGGATGCCGTACATCGCCATGGAGCTTGTGAGCGGCGGATCGCTCGACAAGGAAATGGCGGCAACGCCCGGCCAGCTCGACCCCGCCTATGTGATGACGATCGGCATGCAGATGGCGGAGGCGCTGAACCTAGCCGCGCAGAATGGCCTCGTCCACGGCGACGTCAAGCCGGAGAACATCCTCTTCGACAAGGAGGGCAACGCCAAGCTGGTGGACTTCGGCCTTGCCGCCATGCAGGGCGACGCGAACGAGATCTGGGGCACGCCCTACTACATCTCCCCCGAGAAGGTGCGCAAGCAGAAGATCGACCACCGCGCCGACATCTACTCCCTCGGCGGCACGCTCTACCACGCCCTCACCGGACAGCCGCCGTATGAAGGCGTTGACGCCACTGCCGTGGTGCGCGCCCGCTTTGAGGGCGCGCCGCCAAAGCCCAGCGAGGTGCGCCCGGGTCTGCCTCCGGAGCTTGATGACCTTCTCCTGAGAATGCTCGAGACAGACCCCGCGATGCGCTACCCCACCTGGGAGTCGCTGATGGGCGATTTGCGGCGCTACCTCGCCAAGGCCGGTCCGGTCAAGAAGAAGACGCAGAGCGTCGGCCCCAAGGTGCGCCTCAAAGGACGCAAGATCAAGACCGCCACGTCTACCATCGGTTCGGACACTGTGGCGGATATGACGCCTCTCACTCCCGAGGAGGAGGAGAAGCAGGGGATGTCGGTTGGCAAGATGGTCGGCCTCGCCGTGGGCGGACTGGTGCTTTTGATCGTCGTGGTGGTGGGCGGCCTTCTGTGGTATCTTCACGCCGAGAAGGTGCGCGAGGAGCGCGAGCACTATGAGATGATCGTGAACAAGCAGGCCGAGGCGCGCAAGGCAATCGAGAAGAACGTCAAGGCCATCGAGGATTTCGGCAAGCATTTCCACGAGCTGGCGGAACGCGCAGAGAAGGACATGAACGACGCCTCCGCCAAGGTCAAGTCGCTGCTGACGCCCGAGATACTCGAGGCGATCGGCGGCAGCGTCGTACCGCCGCCCACGAAGGACATCGACGAGGCCAATGCATACGTGGCCGAGCTGAAGGCTGCCGCAGACAAGGCTGCGGCAGCCGCTGCGGAGGCCAAGGCCGCCGCCGACAAGGCACAGGCCGCAGACGCCGCGCAGAAGGCCGTGGAGGCGAAGGCCGACACCAACGCCGCCCCCGCTGCGGCCGCCGCGCCCACCAATGCGCCCGCCGCCCAGGCGGCGTCCACCAACGCGCCTCCTGCCGCCGCAAAGGACGCCAAGACACCTGCAAAGGACGCCAAGACACCTGCAAAGGACGCCAAGGCACCTGCGAAGGATGCCAAGGCCCCTGCCAAGGACGCGCCGCCTACGCCCGCCGCCATCGAGGCCGCCGCCAAGAAGATCCTCTCCAAGATCAAGGATGACGGCGGCGAACCGCTTGACGTGGCCTCTCCCGAATACAAGGAGATCATGGACAAGGTGAAGGCCAACCCTGCCGCGCTCGCCGCTGCTGCAAAGCTGATGCAGAATCCTGCTGCGTTCGACGCCATAGTCAAGGACATCAAGGATCCCGCTTCGGCCCTTGCAGCGCTTGAGAAGATGGCCAAGAGCGCCGCCGTCCCCAAGGTGGAAAAGGCCGAAAAGGCGGAGGAGAAGGCCGAGGAGAAGAAGGAAGAGGCGCCGGCCGAGGAGAAGAAGGAGGAGAAGAAGCCTGTAGAGGTGCCTCAGTCCGTCAAGCAGTTCATCGAGCTGTGGAACGACGCCTACTACTGCAAGGCCGCCGACATCCGCGTGCAGGCACGCGTGGAGCTGCTTCTCAAGGAGGGCGAGAAGGTCAAGGAGCTCACCGCAGAGGATGCGCCCACCACCGAGGCACTCGGCGCGCTTTCGCGCAGGCTCCTCGAAGGGCTCAACGACATCAAGGGCATGAAGTTCGTGGAGCAGACCCTGCGCAAGTCCGGAGTCGTCAAGAACCGCACCGCCTCGCTCGTCAAGACCATCTCCGACCAGCTCGCCCGCGTGCGCGCCAAGGCCGCCAAGGAGGCGCGTCTGAAGGCCGAGGCCGAGGCCAAGGCTGCTGCCGAGGCCAAGGCCGCCGAGGAGCGCAAGGCCAAGGCGGAGGAGGAGATGAAGGCTGCGGCCGAGAAGTTTGATTCCTTCAAGGGCACTCTTCTGCGCCAGCTCAGCTGGGACCTCGCCATCAAGCAGATGAACGCTCTTGGCGACGACTTCGTCACCGACGAAGGCAAGGAGGAGCTGAAGATGCAGACGGCCAAGATCGAGTACATGGCCGCGTTGCAGAAGCACTTCATCCGCCACGGCAAGGGCTTCAAGTTCGTGAACGGCAACAAGACGACCGAGATAGCCTCCGTTGATTCCAAGGGCCTCGTACTCAAGACCTCGATCAAGAACGCCAAGGGCGTGGTGAAGGACGGCCCCCAGCAGAAACTCACCTGGAACCAGTTCTACATGAAGAACAGAGGTCAGCTCAACCGCATGATAATCGGCCTCGTGGAGAAGGGGCGTACCACATACCATACGCCTCTGCGCGAATGGTCGCATCAGATGCTGGGCGCTGCAATGACGATGCAGACTCTTTATTCCGACGATCCGAACGTCCCCAAGCGCGTCGAGTCCATAGTCAAGAAGGCCGCCGCCGCGTTCGAGCCCTGCAGGAAGTACGCCGAGAAGATGTTCCCGGAGGTGGAAGGTATAGCTGAAGCCGCCGACAAGGACGAGTGACCACCCAACCACCTAACCACTTAACCACCTAACCACTTAACCACCTAACCACTTAACCACCAAACCACTAAGAGCACCATGGAAGACAAAGTAAAACGCTACGCCCGCTATCTGCTGATAATGGCAGGTCTCGGAGGGCTCATCTACGGAATCGACGTGGGCGTGATCGCCGCCGCGCTGCCGTACATCCGCAACACTTCAGACTATTCCAGCGTCCAGCTAGGATTCATCGTGGGAGCGGTGCTGTGGGGTTCGGTGCTCTCGTCGCTCTTTGCCGGTTCGCTGGCCGAATGGTTCGGACGCAAGAAGATCATCATCCTCTCGGCGTTCTGCTTCTTCGTGTCGATTCCGGTGATATGCGCGTCCGGACTCTTCGCGGGCGGCAACTTCATTTTGCTCACGGTGGGACGTACGCTCCAGGGCGCGTCCGCCGGCCTCGTGGGCGTGGTGGTGCCGATGTATCTCGCGGAGTGCCTCGACAGCGAGTCGCGCGGGAAGGGCACCGGCATGTTCCAGCTGCTCCTCACGATCGGCCTCGCGTTTGCCGCAGTGATCGGCCTGGCCGTCACCGGCTGGGTGGGCGATTCCGACAAAATCGTCAAGGCCTTCGCGGAGAAGAACGGCGTGGACGTCGCGGCTGTGACGTTCGCGCAGGTCAAGTCGTGGGTGTCGGCGGAGCAGCTCAAGGGCTGGGCCACCGCGTGGCAGACGATCTTCCTCTTCTCCGCCGTCCCGGGTCTCATCCTCTTCCTCGGCGCTTTCTGGCTCAAGGAGTCTCCGCGCTGGCTCTACAAGAAGGGCCGCAAAGAGGACGCCCTCGCCTCTCTCGCGGCGAACAACGGCGAGGAGAAGGCAAAGGCCATCCTCGACGAGATGATCGCCGCCGACAAGGCGGCCGAGGAGGAGAAGGCCGCCATAGCCAAGGCGTCAGTGGGCGACAGCCTCTTCCAGCGCAAGTACGTCTATCCGTTCCTGCTCGCGGTCACGATCCTCGCGTGCAACCAGACGACCGGCATCAACTCGGTCCTCAACTACACGGTGGACATCTTCAAGGCGACCGGCATGGAGGGCGTGTTCGCGAACTTCAGCGACTTGGCGATCAAGCTCGTCAATGTGTTCATGACGATCGTGGCGTGCACGCTCGTCGACAAGAAGGGCCGCAAGTTCCTCCTGAAGCTCGGTACCGGCGGCATAATAGTGGGCCTCTGCGGCGTTGGCACTGTGTTCCTTACCATCAAGAGCGGGATGTTCGCAGCCTCCATGGCGACGGGTGTGGTGGCGACCGTGTTCTTCTTCATGTTCATCGCGTTCTACGCGGTGGGGCCGGGCGTGTGCGTGTGGCTCGCCCTTTCGGAGCTGATGCCGACGCGTATCCGCGCCACGGGCATGTCGATCGCGATGATCATCAACCAGGGCGTCTCCGCCGGCATCGCCACCATCTTCCCTGCGTGGAAGGATGCATGGGGCTTCGCGCCCGTCTTCTACTGCCTCGCCGGATTCACGGTGATCTACTTCATCACGGCCGCATTCTTCCTCCCCGAGACGAAGGGCCGCACGCTTGAGGAGATCGAGGTGTACTTCAAGACAGGCAAGATGAAGGATTGACTTGAGACTAAAACCCAAAACAAAAACCAAAAGGAAAACAAAAATGAACAAACTGACAGTGTTGGCGGCCGCCGCGGTGGTGGCTGCAGGTATAACCGGCTGCTCGTCCGACAAGGCGTGCTGCCAAACGAAAGGAATAAACAAAGTGGACAATAAAGACTTCTACGTCGGCGGCACGTTCGACGCCAACGGCATCAACCACGGCGGCAAGTTCGACTCCGCCAAGGCCACCGAGGCCTACTTCGACATGTTCCGCCGCTTCGGCTATCCCGTCTATCCGGCGCTCGCCGACGCATCGCTCACCAAGCCCGGCCTCGGCTTCTGGGCCGTGGACTTCCAGAAGGGCGACTTCGCGAAGTACGGCATGGGCGGTGTGATCTGGGTGAACGAGATCCGCGAGGAGTACTTCGGCCACGACATCTACCTCCTCCCCGGCCAGTCCATCGCCGAGCACCGCCACCTGCCCACGCACGCCAAGGTCAAGGACCAGTGGACGGGCAAGGAGTACGAGAAGGACCTCCCCTGCAAGATGGAGTCCTGGCTCGTGCGCCACGGCTGGGTGTGGGGCTTCACCACCGAGGGCGAGCCCAACCTCGACAAGTATCCCGAGGTCAAGGCCAAGCTCTCCGCCCTCCTCTTCGAGAAGGACCCCAGGACGGGCAAGCAGTTCCTCAACTGCGTGCATGTTGAGAAGTGGACCGCCGACGGCGTCGCCCACAAGCTCGCCAAGGACGAGAGCTGGCACTTCATGATGGGCGGCGACGAGGGCGCCATCGTCTCCGAGTTCGCCAACTACCACGATGGCAACGGCCTCCGCTTCTCCGTCCCCGGAGTCGGCTTCTGATCTCATCTCAAGATTCAACCCCAAATCACAAAGGACAATCCAATGGAAAAGACATATCTGCACACCGGCATCCCCGTCAAGGCGAAGATGGACGGCATGAACTTCATGGAGGCTCTGCGCGTCTGGATCTGCAACAACGAGGAATACGGCATCGAGTATCTCTACTGGGAGAAGGACACCCCCGCGGCCTACCGCATGGTCAAGGAGACGCACGTCGCCTACAAGGTGGCGGACGTCGAGGCGGCCGTGAAGGAGTCCGGCGGCAAGGTGCTGCTCCCCAAGATGTCGCTCGGCGGCAACGTGGCGATCGCGTTCGTCTCGATCGACAACGGCCCCGTGGTCGAGTTCTATCAGGACTGACGCGAAAGGAGACACGACAATGCCGATGAAGAAGTTCATCAACGACCCCGCGAACCTCACCAAGGAGCTCCTTGAGGGTCTTGTGGGGTGCTACTCCGACACGCTTGCGCTCGTCAACGAGAAGATCGTGGTTCGCAAGACGCCCAAGAGCGCCGACAAGGTTGCTCTCGTCGCGTTCGGCGGCTCCGGGCACGAGCCGGCCATGCACGGCTTCGTGGGCGAGGGCATGCTCGACGCGTGCGTTGCGGGCGACATCTTCGCCGCCCCCGGCGGAGAGAAGGTGTACGAGGCGCTCGAGTACGTCAAGCGCGACGCCGGCACGCTCCTCATCACTCTCAACCACAACGGCGACCGCATGAGCGGCAGCAAGGCCATGCGCAAGGCGCAGAAGGCCGGCCTCAAGGTGGTGGAGATCGTGATCCATGACGACATCGCCCAGGGCCCCGACACCCCGATCGAGGACAAGCGCGGCCTTGGCGGCGTGATCCCGTTCATGAAGGTTGTCGGCGCGGCCGCCGAGGAAGGCAAGAGCCTCGATGAGATCGTTGAGCTCGCCAACAAGTTCAACGAGGGCATTGCGACCCTGTCCGTGGCGCTCAAGACCGCCACCCATCCGCAGAACGGTGGAGAGATCGGCCATCTCGCCGACGACGAGATGGAGATCGGCATGGGCCAGCACGGCGAAGGCGGCGGCGGCATCTCGAAGATGTGCACGGCCGACGAGACCGTCGAGAAGATGCTCCCCTCGCTTGTGAAGGCCACCAAGATCGCCTCCGGCGACAAGGCTCTCCTTCTCATCAACGGTTCCGGCGCCACCACCACGATGGAAATGCTCATCTGCTACCGTAAGGCGAAGTCCATGCTCGAGGCGATGGGCGTGACCGTCCTCCCCGGCAAGTGCGACGAGCTCTTGACGGTGCAGGAGATGGCCGGCTTCCAGATGATCCTCTGCAAGTGCTGCGACACGTGCGCGAAGTACCTCGCCGCGCCCGCGAACGCGCCCTACTGGACCACCCGCTGACGCGGCGGTCCCTATGTCGGGGAACGACGCCTGGCGCTCCGTGCCTTCTGGCACGCCGCCAGGCGTTTCTTGAAAACAAGGAGTGAAAGATGGTCAAGATTCTATTGAAAAGGGTTCTGCCCACAGTCGTCGGGATCGCAGTGTTCGTACTGGCCGCGTTGTGGCTCTATGGATTCATCGGCGTCAAGGCCGGATGGATCGGTCCTACCGAGGTTCCGGGCCTCAACGCCGTCTCCCACAGCGGAGCCGACGCCGCAGGCGGCGTCGGTGGTGCGGCGAAGGCCAAGTTGGGCCTTTGAGGATGCTTCCAATGTCGTCGGGAATATGATAGAATATCCAGCATGACTTTTTGGTTCATAGTTTTGGGCCTGCCCTTGTGTCTTGCCGGGGCGGGGTTTCTTCTTCTGCCGTCGCGCGCGGCTGAATTCCTTCGCGTCTTCCCTCGCAGCGTCCTGACGGGGCGCATCCTCTGCGTGATCGCATGGTTCTGGACGGCCTACGAGATAGACGCGCTGGGCATCGACGTGATCGACCGCATTGTGAAGCAGCTCTGGTTCCTGCCGTCGGCTATTCCCGGGGCTGTGTGGCTGTGGGCGATCGTTCTCTCCGTTCTCACGTGCTGGTGGATGGAGAATCTTCTGCCGATCCGCGCGGTGTGTGCGTTTCTCATGCTTTTCCCGGGGGACATGTTCCCTGCGATACGCCTCTGCGACACGCAGTGGCGGCTGGCGCTTGTGGTGTTCGCCTATGTTGTGTGCATCGTTGGCATGTGGGGAATGTTCTATCCTTGGCGGATCAGGCAGGCTATGGCGTGGACGGCTTCTGCCGCGCCGCGTCTGCGGGCGGCGGGGGCGGCGATGTCGGCCGTCGGCGCGCTTTTCCTGGCGCTGGGGATCTGTGCCGCAGCCGGCGCGATCAAGTGAGGATTTAGTCGCATGGACGCGGCCTTCGACGAATACTGGATGCGCCAGGCGCTCCGCGAGGCCGAGAAGGCGTCCGAGGCCGGTGAAGTTCCCACGGGCTGTGTGATAGTCGAGCCTCCTGAGGACGCCGACGCCCCGCCCGCAGCGGCGCGTCTTCTCGCGCGTGCGCACAACCAGACGGAGGAGCTCACCGACGCCACGGCCCACGCCGAGATGCTTGCGCTAACCGCGGCATTTGCAGCGCGCGGCAACTGGCGTCTCACCGGCGCACGGCTCTATGTGACCAAGGAGCCTTGCCCCATGTGCGCAGGCGCGATTGCGCTTGCGCGCGTCGATGTGGTGGTGTGGGGTGTCTCTGACCCAAAGCGCGGCGGTGGGAGCGTGTTTGGAATCTTCGCCCACAAGGGCATGAACCATCATCCGGAAGTGGTGGAGGGCGTCCTTGAAGAGCCGTGCCGTGAGGTGCTTGTGGAGTTCTTCCGTCGCCGCCGAACGTAGTTTATGGTATAATCTTCCGCATGAAAACGACAAGTGCCGAAGCCGTGAAGGCCGATATGCGCTTGGAATGAAGACAAGAAAGGAATGAACGCAATGAACAGAAGAGAGTTTCTCGGCTTCGCGGCGACCGGCGCCGCTGGAATCGCTGGCGGTGCATTCGCCGCCCCGGCGACGGCCGCGCCCAAGGCGGCAAAGAAGGGCGAGGTCAAGTTCTGCCTTTTCGCGGACATACACTACCATCCCGGCGTCTTTCCGAACGACACGCCTGAGTTCCTGGAGAAAATACTCGCGCGCGCGGAGGCGAACAACGTCGATTTTGTGCTGCATCTCGGCGACTTCCTGCATAACCCGGTGAAATACAAGTCGTACGCCGACCGCTACAACGATTTCCGCATCCCCACACACCACACAATAGGCAACCACGACAACGACGGCTGCACGCACGAGGAGACGCTTGACGTGTACCGCATGAAGTGCGGGCACTATTTCTTCGACTGTAACGGATTCCGCTTCGTGATATGCGACCCCAACCATGTGCGCTACGCCGACGGCACCATTAGGCATTATTCAAAGGGGAACTACTTCAAGAAGACGAAGGACGACCAGATATCCTACATGCCGGAGGAGCAGATCGAGTGGCTCAAGGACGTGTTGGACGGGGCGCCTGGTCCGTGCGTCATCTGCTCGCACCAGAGCTTTGAACGCGAGAGAAGGGGTGTGCCGAACTTCCAGGCCGTCCGTGACGTGATAAACGCCGCGAACAGGAAGCATCCGGGCCGGGTGCCGTTCGTTCTGAACGGCCACGAGCACATAGACAACCTGCGCATCCTCGACAACATTTTATACTTCGACTTCAACTCCGCCAACTATCAATACTACGGCAAGACGCACGACAAGTATCCGGCCGACTACGTGAAGGCGCACCGCGCGGCGCCGCACACCATCGCCTGGACCGAGCCGCTTAGCGCGATCATCACGATGTCGGCGGACGGCCGAATAAAGATCGAAGGGTCGAAGGCCGACTGGCTGTTCGGCGTGACGCCGGTGCAGGCCGGCTTCGGCGCGTTCGAGTGGGACGGTACGGGACGAGTCACGCATCCCGAGGTGCAGAGCGCCGACGTGAAGATGGTGTGGGGTTGACGGCAGTTCTATTTTGGGGGTGGATTTTCCGCCGTATTTAGTGTAAACTATGCGGTGATTTTCTCAAGTGGAAGAAAGAAGAGAATGAAGAAGCTGTTGATAGTGGAGTCGCCGGCGAAGGCGAAGACAATAGGAAAATATCTAGGACCGGATTTTGTCGTGATGTCGAGCGTGGGCCACATTCGCGACCTTGCCAAGAAGGGCCTGTCCATAAAGGTGGAGCCGGATGGCGAGGGGGCCGACCGTTGGAGGTTTGTGCCGAGCTACGAAGTGTCCGCCGACAAGAAGAAGATAGTCGACGCGCTCGTCAAGGCGGCGAAATCCGCCGACGAGATCTATCTTGCGCCCGACCCCGACCGCGAGGGGGAGGCGATCGCCTGGCATCTGAGCCAGGTGCTGGCGGCGGCCTCGAAGGGCAAGCCGGTGCGGCGCGTCACCTACAACGAGATCACGAAGAACGCCGTGCGCGAGGCGGTGGCGCATCCGGGTGAGATAGACATGGCGCGCGTGGACGCGCAGCAGGCGCGCAGGATACTCGACAGGCTTGTGGGCTTCAAGGTGTCGCCGATGCTCTGGCGCAAGCTCAACTACGGGCGGTCCCTGTCCGCGGGGCGTGTGCAGTCGGTCGCGCTGCGCCTTCTGGTGGAGCGCGAGCGAGAGATCAAGGCGTTCACGCCCGAGGCGTACTGGGTCATGGGCGTTGAGGCGGCGAAGAAGGGCGAGGAGAAGGAGACGTCCTTCACCGCGCGCCTGGCGAAGATCGACGGCGAGAGGCCGGAGGTCAAGAGCCAGGAGCAGAGCGCGATGATCGTGGACGACCTCGACGGAGCTTCGCTGCGCGTCGCGTATGTGAAGACGCAGCCGAAGTCGCGCCATCCCTATCCGCCTTTCACCACGTCGACGCTCCAGCAGGCGGCGTCCAGCGTGTGCGGCTTCACGCCGCACCGCACGATGTCGATCGCGCAGAAGCTCTACGAGTCCGGGCTGATCACGTACATGAGGACTGACTCAGTGAACATCGCGGCGGTGGCGCGCGAGGCCGCGGCGCAGCTGATCGCGGCTGATTTCGGCAAGGAATATCTTCCCGAGAAGCCGAACTTCTACAAGTCCAAGAGCGGCGCGCAGGAGGCGCATGAGGCGATCCGCCCGACAGACGTGGGGCAGCGGCCCGACTCCCTCTCCCTCGATTCGCAGTCGATGAAGCTCTACGACCTGATCTGGCGTCGTTTCGTGGCCTCGCAGATGGCCTCCGCGCGCATGAGCCAGACGACAGTCGGAATCGAGGCGGAGAAGGATGAGCTGCGCCATTCGTATCTCTTCACGGCGTCAGCCACCGAGACGGTCTTCGACGGCTTCCTGGCCGCGATGAAGCTCTCCAGGAAGAAGGCCAAGGACGAGGTAGACGAGGAATCCGACGAAGTCGCCGCTCTGCCGCCGCTCGCCGACGGCATGCCGCTCGTGCCTCTGCGCTGGCTCTCGGAGCGCAAGGAGACGAAGCCTCCGGCCCGCTACTCCGAGGCCGCCCTCGTGAAGGCGCTGGAGGAGAACGGCGTGGGTCGTCCCTCGACCTACGCCCAGACGATCGAGGTGCTCGTCGACCGCCACTACGCCACGCGCGAGGACCGCCAGCTTGTGCCCAGCGCGCGCGGCATGGACGTGAACGACTGGCTCGTGCAGAAGCTCGAGCCGCTCTTCAACGTCGGCTACACCGCGCAGATGGAGGGAGAGCTCGACAAGGTGGAGGCCGGCGAGGAGAAGTGCGACGGCATGCTAAGCGGCTTCTACCGCAAGTTCACCTCATGGCTCTCGTCCGCCGAAGATCCAGCTCCGCCGCCCGAGAAGTTCCAGGCGCTCTTCTCGATCCTGGATCGCGTCAAGACATGGAAGGCGCCAGTCACGGTGGGGAGGCGTACGTATTCCGACGAGCTGTTCGTGAAGTCCGTAAAGGAGAAGTTCGCAACCGCTCCGCAGGCGCTCACCGCCCGCCAGCTCGAGGCGCTTGTGAAGCTCGCCGTCGCATACGGCGAGCAGCTGCCAGGCGCCGAGATGGAGCTCATAGATCTCGGTTACGGGCCAGAGATCGACCGCATCAAGAATGCGCCGTCCGACGAGCTCGTGAAGTGGTGTTTCCAGACGATCGACCGCATAGGCGGACTGAACAAGAACCCGTTCCTCAACTCCCTGCGCGAGCAGGTAGACCGCGGCCGTTTGCTCACCCCCAAGCAGTTCTCGATTCTGGCTAGGAGCGTCGGCGAGAACGCCGGCGCACTGCCGGACGCCGAACAGGTGCGCGCGCGCCTCGCGCCGTATGTTCCCGACGGTTTCGAGATCGCCCCCGTCGACCCCGCCGTTCCCGAGATACTCGCCCTGCTCGCGCAGGTCAAGGAATGGAAGGAGCCTGCGCGCAGAGGCCGCCGCGTCTACAACGACCAGGAGTTCGTTGCCTCTCTGCGCGACCAGTACGCACGCCGCAGTTCTCTCTCCGATCGCCAGGTGCTCGCGCTCAGGCGCGTGTGCGTTGGCTACCGCGACCAGATTCCAGAGTTCGACCAGGTGGCGGAGCGGCTGGGGCTCAACAATCTTCCCGCCCACGAGAAGTCGGCCAAGGCAGAGGCCGACGCCAAGGCGGACGCCCGTGCCGAGCGCAAGAGCATGAGCAGGAGGCGTTCACGCAGATCCTGACGAACAGCGCAGCGGCGGACGACCCGGCGCTCGTCCGCTTCCGTCGCTTTCTGCTCGCCGAGAAGAACTCCTCCGAGCACACAGCGGACGGCTATGGCCGTGACATCGCGCAGTTCGCCTGTTTCCGCTGGGGGGCGGATGCAGTCCCTCCGTTCCCCTGGACTCGCGCCACGCCTGAGGATGCACGGTCTTTTCTCATGGCCTTCGCCCGTGAAAGCTCGCGTCCAACCACGGTTCGGCGCAAGCTTGCCTCTCTCCGCGCCTTCTACCGCTTTCTCGTGCGCGAAGGCGACTGCCCGGCCAATCCTTTCTCCTCTCTGCGCGGGCCCAAGATACCCAAGCCTCTTCCGAAGGTCCTCACCGAGGAGGAGACGGCTCGCTTTCTCGAAGCGCCGCGTGCCGAGCTTGCAGAACGCCGCCGCGGCGAAAACCCGCCTTCGCCCGCCGAGGAGTATTCGCTCTTGCGCGACGCGGCGCTCTTCGAGGCGCTCTACTCCACCGGCTGCCGGATATCCGAGGTTACGCCGCTAGCATGGCGGCAGATAGGCTTCTCCAATGGCGCTGTAGTTGTCACGGGCAAAGGACGAAAACAACGTCTCTGCATACTGGGCGCGCCAGCCCTCGCAGCCCTGCGCGAACTGCGCAGCGCCGCCGAATCGCTCTTTCCGTCCGACTCGGGCGACGATTCGCCTGTGTTCCTCTCCGAACGCGGACGCGCCTTCTCGCCGCGCGACGCGGAGCGGAGGATGAAGCGCCACCTCGCCCGCGCCGGGCTCCCCTCGGACCTGACTCCGCACAAGCTGCGCCACTCCTTCGCCACGCATCTTCTCGACGGCGGGGCGGACCTGAGAAGCGTGCAGGAGATGCTGGGCCATTCGTCGCTCGCAACGACGCAGATATACACCCACGTCTCCATCGGCCGCCTCCGCGACGTCTATCGCCACGCCCACCCCAGAGCGGAACAAAAGTGAATAGTCTCCTGCTCGTCCTATCCTCCTACTCGTCCTATCTTCCTCTCCCGACAACAATCTACCAACCAAACAAGAAAGAAGGCAAACCATGGCAGAATGCTCGCACGACTGCAAAAGCTGCGGAGCCGAGTGCGGCGACCGCAAACAGCCCCACGATTTCTCCGTCAAACTGAACGCGCATTCTCGCGTGGGCAAGGTGGTGGCCGTCGCAAGCGGCAAGGGGGGCGTCGGCAAGAGCCTCGTAGCATGTCTGCTCGCCGCCGCCTGCGCAAGGAAGGGGCTCAAGACGGCAGTTCTGGACGCCGACATCACGGGGCCGTCCATCCCGCGGGCCTTCGGCATCTCCGGCGGCGCGCTCCAGGACGAGAAGGGCATAATCCCGTCGCGCTCCAACCTCGGCGTGGAGGTGATGTCCCTGAACCTTCTTGTGAAAGATCCGTCGGATCCTGTTGTGTGGCGCGGGCCGGTGATAGCCGGCGCGGTGCAGCAGTTCTGGACGGATGTGAACTGGGGCGACGTGGACGTGATGATCGTCGACATGCCCCCAGGCACAGGCGACGTTCCTTTGACGGTGTTCCAGTCGCTTCCTGTCGACGGCGTGGTGGTGGTCTCAACGCCGCAGGCCCTCGTGGAGATGATTGTCGAGAAGTCCGTGAAGATGGCCGGCATGCTTGACCGCCGCGTACTCGGCGTAGTCGAGAACATGAGCTACTTCACATGCCCGAAGTGCGGCGAAAGGTTGGAGGTCTTCGGCGAAAGCCGTGTTGAGGAGCTGGCAGCGAAATACGGCGTCGAGACGGTCTGCCGTCTCCCCGCCGAGCGCGAATGGGCCAAGGCGGCGGACTCCGGCGCCATTGAGGCGATAGACTGTCCGCAGCTCCAGCCGCTCGTTGACGCGATTGCCGGGTGAAGGGAGCGGATGGCCTCCGAACCGCCAGCGCAATCGCTCGGCAAGGGCGTCGCGTTCCTCGTGACGAGTGCCTTTGGATTCGCGCTCATGGGGATGTTCGTGCATCTCGCCGACTTCCACGGCGGTTACGTCTCCGCAATCCAGAAGAGCTTCTTCCGTAACCTCGTGGCGCTATTCCTCGCCTTGCCGCTCTTTCTGCGCAATCGCAGACAGGGGCCTGTCGTGCGCACGCCGTCTACGGCGAAGGTGTGGATTCTCCTATGCGCCCGCTCCGTGTTCGGCACCGTGGGGATCTTCGGAAACTTCTACGCGCTCAGCCACATGCCAGTGGCCGACGCCTTGATGCTCAACAAGCTCGCGCCGTTCTTCACAGTGGTCTTCTGCTGGCTCTTCATACGCGAACGGCTTTCGCTGCGTCAGGCGCTGTGCCTTGCCGGCGCGTTCGCAGGAGCCACTCTCGTGGTGAAGCCCGGATTCGGCGCAACCGCGTTTTTCGCTGCCTTTTGCGGCGTTGCCGGAGGTGTCGGCGCAGGCGCCGCCTACACATGCCTGCGGGAGCTTGGCATACTGAAGGTCGACGGCGCTTTCATTGTGCTCTTCTTCTCCGCGTTCTCCACGCTCGTGACAGTGCCGTTTCTCGTCTTCGACTACCATCCAATGACGACGGCGCAGCTGTTCATCCTCATCGGCGCCGGTGCTTCGGCGGCGCTCGGACAGTTCGCCGTGACGGCCGCCTATCGCCACGCCGAGGCCCGCCGCATAGCCGCCTGGGACTACACAAATGTCCTGTTCGGCGCCATCCTCGGCTTCCTGGCCTTTGGACAGGTGCCCGACTGCTTCAGCTTGCTCGGCTTTGTCGTGATTGTGGCCATGGCCCTGACCATGGCTCGTTGCAACAGGCGTTCCGGTTGAGGGATGGTCTTTTGCGCACGCCGCGGAGACGGTCGGCAATGCCGCGCACCATGCCCGATTTGTGGTATAATGTGCGGCATGGGAAACGAGGATTTCAGATTCCATAAGACGAAAAGGAAACAAGAGATGAAGAATGTAGTTGCGATGGCCGTGACCCTGTGGACGGCGGCGTGTGCTATGGTGGTGCCGTGTGCGGCGGCGGAGGACGTGCTGGCGGTCGTCGACGGTTCCAGCGCCTTGAGGACGATGCCGCTTGAATCGCCGAAGGCGCATCCGTACATGGCGGGCTTCACGTTCGAGGGAGGGGAATACGTCTGCCGCGTGTCCGACGAGAAGGAGCGCAAATGCGGAGTGGTGTGGGGCGTTTCGCTCAACCAGAAGGAACCCGCGCCGGTGAGGATTCGCGCGGAAGGCAAGATCGACTCCGGCGATGCGTCCGGCGACGCGCTCATATACGTGGATGTGTCGTACGCCGACGGCGGGCACCTCTGGGGACAGAAGGCGTTCTTCCCGTCTGCGCCTTGCGGATGGTGTACGCGTTCGGTGATGCTGATGCCGTCCAAGCCGATAAGGAGTATCTCGATTTATCTTATGGCGCGGACCGACCTGACTCTCCGCGCAAGGTTCCGTTCGCCTGCAGTGGAGGTGTTCGGCGGCGAGGGCGGACCGATGCTCTTCGACGGAATCCCAATGACGCTGACACGCGGTCTTGAGAAGCCGTGCTTCCTTCTGCGCGACGCGCGGGCCGGTGGAGGGTTCTGCGGCGTGGACGGCGACACGAAGGGCGTGCGCGTCGAGGTGAAGCGCTCCGGGCGTGACGGCGCCGAATTCTTCGAAGTGTCCGCGGAGGATCTCCAGGGCGGCGACCGCGCGCTGACGCTCGTATGGGCGAAGCCGCTCGGCGGCTCTAAGCGCGTCTTGTTCAACACGCCGCGGTCGCAGCTTGACGTGACCGGCTCCAGGCTGGATCTGCGCGATGTCTCAACCGTGGCATGCGGCGCCGGGGCGTATTCCCGCTGGCCGTTCATCGCGGCGTCCGTTGACGGACAGGGCGTCGCCATCGGCTTCGACCCTCGCCGTCCTGCCTTTTCGCGCCTTTCGCTCCAGGCCGGCATGCGTCTCATGTACGCCGCCTTCGACTTCGCGCTCGTCCCGGAGAAGAGTTCAACCCGCTTCGGATTCGTGGTGTTTCCGTTCGCCGCCGCAGACGGCTTCAGGGGCGCGTTGGAGGCGTACCAGCGCCTCTTCCCGGAGTACAACGAGGTGAAGCAGACCAAGCAAGGCAACTGGATGGCCTTCAAGCCCATATCCAAGGTCGAGGGCTGGGAGGACTTCGGATTCGCCATAAAGGAGGGCGACGCCGAGGCGAAGTGGGATGATGAGCATGGCATCACGACATACCGCTACACCGAGCCCACGACGTGGTGGATGTCCATCAAGGGCAAGGACGGGCGCAAGCAGGCCACGATGACCGAGTGCATCGCTGAGGCGGAGCGTCTCGCCGCGCTGCCGAAGGGGGCGAAGGAGGTGGGTTATGCCCGCGCCTGGAAGAGATGCGTGATCAAGGACGAGTCTGGGAATCCCTGCGGGCGCATCCTCGACACGCCCTGGTGCAACGGGATTGTCTGGAACATGAACTGCACGCCTGGGCAGGGGCCGGACGGCGAATTCGCCGCCAAGCTCGGTGACGCGGGCTTCTCGACCCGCTACAAAGGCGAGTTCCCGGAGGGGCTGGACGGAGAGTATGTCGATTCATCCGAGATGTACGTCACTGCGCAGCTCGACTTCAACCGCAGGAATTTTGCGGGCATGGACACTCCGCTCGTATTCTCCTCGAACGATTTCCGGCCGTGCGTCTTCAAAGGGATGATGGGCTACGAATACGTGCGCGGCGCGTGGCGGCGCGCGCGCGCCATCGGCCGCCGAACGATGGCCAACGGCACGCCGCTCTCGTGGTGGTGGCTTGCGCCGCACCTCGATGTGATGGGCACTGAGACCAATTGGGGCCGAAACGGGGGATGGACGCCTTGGTCGGACGCCACATTCATGTATTCCCGCTGTCTCGCAGGCGCCAAGCCGTTCTGCTTCCTGATGAACACGGACTTCAACGAATTCACGTCGGACAAGGTCGACAAGTACATGCAGCGTGCGCTCGCCTATGGCATGTATCCCAGCTTCTTCTCGCCCGTGGCCTCTAGCAAGAGCCACTATTTCTCCACCCCGGCCTACTACAACCGCGACCGCCATCTGTTCAAGAAGTACATGCCCGTCTGCATCCGCGTGGGCGAGGCCGGGTGGCGTCCGGTGAACAGGTTGCTTGCCTCCGATAGTCCGGACGTGGTCACCGAGCAGTTCGGGGATCGCTATGCCACGGTGTACAATTTCTCCGCGAAGCCCGTACACGTTGTTCTCTCCTCGCTTTCCGGCAAGGTTTGGGCGAAGGAGCTTCTCTCCGGCGGCGAATGGCGTTTTGACGGCGGCAAACACGCTCTGGACATCCCCGGCGAGACAGTGTGCGTCCTGGACTTCGCCAGGTAAGGGTCCTGCCCGACGCCTCATAATTGCCATAATGAACAGGTGAAGCGGCACGCGCGAATCGAGTGAGTACAACATCCACTTGTGCGGTGCGGCGGATTCTGCTAAAATTAATGGCGGTGAAGACGCCGAATTGCATCATCGCGCTCGACCTTGACGGGACGCTCCTCGATTCGCAGAAGAATCTCTCTTCCGCGAACGCACGCGCGCTTGCCGCCGCGGCCGAGGCCGGCGCCGAGATCGTGCCCACGACAGGACGCTTTTTCGGCGCGATGCCTGAGGCCGTGCGCGCGCTGCCGTTCGTGCGCTACGCAATAACCGTGAACGGCGCGCAGGTGTACGACCGTGCGACCGACTCCGCGCTCGTGCGCGAGGAGCTTCCGCTCGGGACGGCACTCGGGATAATGCGGCTTCTCGACGGCTACGACGTGATCTACGACTGCTACCAGGACAACTGGGGGCGCATGACGGCGTCCATGCAGGACCGCGCGGCCGACTACGCGCCGGACGTCCACTATCTGAAGATGATACGCGAGCTGCGCAAGCCGTATCCCGACCTCAAGGCCCACCTCGAGCAAGAGGGCCGCGACGTGCAGAAGATCATGCTCTTCGCGCGGGATCTGCGTGTGCGCGACGAGATCGCCGCCGAACTCAAGGTCCGCTTCCCCGAGGTGGTGGCCACCAGCTCCACGTTCAACAACATTGAGATCAACGCCGTGAACGCCCACAAAGGCGCCGCGCTTGTGCGTTTTGCGGAGACCGTCGGTCTTTCCGCCGCCGCCTGCGTGGCCTTTGGCGACGGTCTGAACGACCTTTCCATGGTCCAGATGGCGGGGACCGGCGTGGCCATGGCGAACGCCTGCCCGGAGGTCCTCGCCGCCGCCGACTTCACAACACTTTCGAACGACGAGGACGGCGTGGCGGCGTTCCTCGAAGGTCCGGAATACGCGAATCTGCAAACCGCATTGAAAAAGGAGATACGATGAAAAGAAGAGAGTTCCTGAAGAACGTGGCCGGGGCCTCGGCCTTCGCCATAGTGCCGGCGCGCCTTTTGAGGGGCGAGACGGCGCCGTCCAACCAGATAACGAGGGCGCTGCTCGGATTCGGCGAGATAGCGCATTCGGCCAACCACCTCACCTACAAGGGCTCGCGCCTTGTGGCGCTGTGCGACCCCGATGCGAAGCACGTGCAGAACGGCATAGCCTGCGCCGCGAAGGCCGGTTGGGGGGCGATTCGCACATGCAAGGACTTCCGCGACATCCTCGCGATGCCGGACGTCGACGTGGTGCACATCTGCACTCCTCCGCACTGGCACGGCTGCATGAGCGTGATGGCCGCCAAGGCGGGCAAGGACGTGTGGTGCGAGAAGCCGATGACGCGCACGATCGCCGAGGGCAAGCGCGTGGTGGACGTGATCGCCGCCACGAAGCGCGTGTTCCGCCTCAACACCTGGTTCCGCTTCCAGGGCAGCTTCTACGGGTTCGGCACCACGGTCAAGCCCGTAAAGCAGGTCGTGGACGCCGGGCTTCTGGGCGGTCCGCTAACTGCGGTCGTCGGCATCGGCCAGGGCTTCACCCTCAAGTTCGGGTGGTCCGGACTGGTGAACGCCGCCCCGGAGCCGGTACCGCCAACGTTCGACTACGACCTCTGGCTCGGCCCAGCACCCTTCAAGCCCTACTATCCTTACCGCACGCACGCAACGTTCCGCGGCTACTGGGACTACGACGGCGGCGGCCTCGGCGACATGGGCCAGCACTACCTCGATCCTGTGCAGTACCTTCTCGGCAAGGACGAGACCTCGCCCGTGCAGATCGACTACAAGGGCCCTAGGCAGCATCCCGAGGTGGTCGGCTCCTTCGACCGCATCACCCTCACCTACGCCGACGGCTCCCGGATAATACTCGACGGCGACGAGTCGCTCAAGGACGCGCCGTTCCTGCGCGGGCCGAAGGGCTGCATCTACAAGGCGCCCAAGGGTTCGAAGATGTTCCGTCTAGTCGACGTGAATGGCAAGGACCTCGACGCCGCGAAGGTCGTGGCGGGACTTCCCGAACCCGCGCCGCAGCTCGCCGACTTCATGGAGAGCGTGCGCACGCGCAAGACTTTCGCCCTCAACGAGCGCAACGGATTCCGCTCCTGCACGATCTTCAACCTCGCCATCGTCGCCATGCGCCTCGGCCGCGGCTTCCGCTTCGACCCGGTTTCGCTCCGCGCCGTGGACGATCCCGCCGCCGATCGCTTCATCGCCCAGCCGATGCGCGAGCCCTGGTACGACGAGATGTTCGGCTGAGGCCGAGGACGCCAATCTGAACCCGAGACATGAAAGGAACCAAGAACATGAACAAGGCAATTGCGATGATGCTGCTCGCGGCCGCCGCCGGATGCGCCACGGCCCCGAAGCCCGACCCGGCGGTCACCACGGACGTCACATACGAGAAGATCGAGGCCGCCCGTGCCGCCAAGGGCGGATACCACATACCCGACATGGCCGCGCCGCGCGCCGCCCAGTGGCAGGCCGACAACCGTGCCGCGCTCGACGCCGCCACTGCCCCCGCCGAGCTCGAGAAGTTCCTCGCCTCGCCGGCCGCGGCCGACGAGCTCTGCGCCGCCGTCAAGCCCGGCTATGCCGGCGACCCTCTTAGGCTCTCGCAGATCGCCGCCGCCTCCGTGCTGGTGATGGACAAGGGCCGCGAGGCGCAGCGCCGCCTCTGGACTGCCGCGCTGGAGCGTGCCAAGAAGGCCGCCCCCACGCGCGACGTGGAGACGTTCTTCGTGCAGCAGCTGATGGTGTGCGGCTACGAGCAGATGAAGACTATCCGCTGAGGCGATGCGAGGCAAGTTCATAACGCTCGAAGGCCCGGAGGGGTGCGGCAAGTCCACCCAGGCGAAGATGCTGGCCGAGGCCCTGCGCGCGAAGGGGATTTCCGTCCTCTCCACGCGCGAGCCCGGTGGCACGCGCCTAGCCGAGCTGATACGCGCGCTTGTGCGCGAGGAGCTTGACGACCCGCCCGTGGCGCGGAGCGAGACATTGCTTTTCCTTGCGGCGCGGGCGCAGGTGGTGGCGGAGTCCATACGCCCCGCGCTCGCCCGCGGGGAGTGGGTGGTGTGCGACCGTTTCAGCGACTCCACCTTCGCCTACCAGGGCTACGGGCGCGGTCTCGACGTGCAGCTGCTGAAACAGCTCAACGATTTCGCCACCGAGGGTCTGGTGCCTGATCTCACGATCCTTCTGGACGTTCCGCCGGACGTGAGCCGCGTGCGCCTCTCGGCGCGCCAGGCGAGCACCTCCACGGGGGGCGACAGGATAGAGTCCGCAGGCGAGCTGTTCCACCGCCGCCTGCGCGAGGGGTTCCTTGAACTGGCCCGCGTCGACCCGGCCAGGTTCGTTACGATAGACGGTTCGGCCGAGGTGGGCGATGTGCGCGGAAAGGTGTTCGCGGCAGTGTGCCGGCTGGGGGTGGATCTGTGAGGGCCGATTTTCCCCGTCCGCCGCGGACGGGATTTGATATACTAGAGGTCGTTTGAAAGAGGAAGACGAAATGCATGTTGTGGTATGCGTAAAGCAGGTGCCGGACACGACGAATGTCAGGATCAACCCGAAGACTAACACGCTCATGCGCGAGGGCGTGGAGTCCATAGTGAATCCGTTCGACGAATACGCGCTGGAGCAGGCGCTGGAGCTGAAGGACAGGTTCGGGGCGAAGGTGTCGGTGGTCTCCATGGGGCCGCCCCAGGCGACGGCCGTGCTCAGGGAGGCGCTTGCGCGAGGAGCGGACGACGCTCATCTGGTGTCCTCCAGGGCGTTCGGCGGCGCGGACACTCTTGCGACTTCATACACGATAGCCCTTGCGATAAAGAAGGTGTGCGGCGGCGATGCGCCGGACCTGGTGCTCTTCGGCAAGCAGGCGATAGACGGCGACACGGCCCAGGTGGGGCCGGGTGTCTCCGAGTTTCTTGACGTGCCGCTCGTGACCTATGTGAAGAGTCTTGAGGTGCGCGCGGGGAGAGGCGGAGCGCCTACGGGATGGAGCGTGGTGTCTGTCATGGACGACGGCGAACACGTCGTGGAGGGCAAGTTCCCGGCTGTCATGACCGTTCTGAAGGAGGCGGCGCCGCCGCGCTTCGCGCCGCTGGCGGGCGCCATCGAGGCCGCGCATGCCGAGATCGACGTGCTGGACGAGAAGGCGCTCGAGGCCGACCCGGGCAAGATCGGCCTTGGAGGCTCGCCCACGAAGGTAGTGACGATATTCCCTCCGCCGGTTAAGGGTGGAGGGGAGAAGATCGACGCGCGCGGAGGCGCGGCGCGCGGCGCGCGCGCCATAGTCGAGTTTCTGTCGCGGAAAGGACTGGTGAAGTGACATGGCTGACGCACCCATCTACATCGACCCCAAACTCTGCAAAGGCTGCGGGAAATGCGTCAAGGGCTGCGGCTTTGGCGCCTTGAGGATGATCGACGCCCCGGGCGCGAACAAGCCGGGGAAGTTGGCGGAGGTGGATCCGTCAGCGTGCCGTGCCTGTTCCGCCTGCGTGAAGGCGTGTCCGTTCGGCGCGATTTCCGAGGTCAAGCGCGAAGTGCGCGGGACGGAGGGTCTTGACGAGTACAAGGACATCTGGGTGTTCGCGGAGCAGACCGGCGGCAAGGTGGCCGAGGTGGCCTACGAGCTTCTGTCCAAGGGGCTTGAGCTTAAGGCCCAGCGAGGCGGCGGAGCGCGCCTCTGCGCGGTGCTCCTGGGCCATGGCCTCTCCGACGAGGCCAAGGCGTCGCTCGTGGCTGCCGGGGCCGACGTCGTCTATGTGGTGGACGACCCTGCGCTTGCCGACTACGAGGCGAACGTCTACGTGGACGCCGTGAGCCAGCTCATCATGAAGCGCCGCCCAGAGGTGGTCCTGGCCGGCGCCACTGCGGTGGGCCGGGCATTCTTCGCCCGCGTGGCCGTGAAGGTCCGCACCGGCCTCACGGCGGACTGCACGATGCTCAAGGTGGAGCAGACGGAGAACAAGGACACTGGCGTGATGCAGATGCTTCTCCACCAGACGCGTCCGGCGTTCGGCGGGAACATCATGGCCACCATCATGACTCCGAACCATCGTCCGCAGATGGCCACCGTTCGCCCCAAGGTTTTCAAGAAGGCTCCGCCGGATCCGTCGCGGTGCGGGGAGACGGTGCTTGAGGCCCTCAAGCTCGCCGCCGCGCGTACGCGCCTCGTGAAGGTGGAGAGGGATCCCGGCTCCGTGGACATCGCCGCGCACGACATCCTGGTGGCGGGCGGGCGCGGGCTCAAGAAGGCGGAGAACTTCAAGCTGCTCTTCCGTCTGGCTGAGCTGCTCGGCGGCGAAGTGGCCTGCTCGCGCGCATGCGTCGACGCCGGATGGTGCCCGGTGATGCGCCAGGTGGGCCAGACGGGCAAGACGGTGGCCCCCAAGCTCTATCTGTGCTTCGGAATATCCGGGGCGATCCAGCATCTGGAGGGGATACGCGGGGCGGACACCATCGTGGCCGTCAACTCCGACCCCAACGCGCCGATATTCGGCGTGGCGGACTTCGGGGTGGTGGGTGATCTATTCGAGATACTTCCGGCGCTCGTGGCGGAGCTTGAGAGGTGAAGAGCGAGAATTTTAAAAAACTTTGTCAGAAATCCAGGGGTTGGAGTCCATACTCAATGTGGGCGCGCATCGGCGGGCCTCAACAACAAAAAAGAAAGTGAGCAAAAGATGAAGAACATGACGAAAATGCTTGTGGCTGCAGCCGTGTGCTGCGCGCTTGTCGGTGTCGCCTCGGCACGTCCCGGTCACGGATTCCACGGCGGATTCCATGGCGGCGGATTCCATGGCGGACCTCGTTTCCACCACGGTCCTGGCCCTGGCTTCCATCACCATCATCATCATTACGGCCGCTATTGGGGTGGCTTCGGGCTCGGCCTTGCGGCGGCCGGCGCAATCGGCCTTGCTCGCGACATCATCGCGCCGCCAGTGGTGTACTCCTCGCCGGTGGTGTATTCCACGCCGCCCGTCACATACGCTACGCCGTATTCCTATGCCGCGCCTGTGACTTACTCGGCTCCGGTGGTCGCCGCTCCGGCGGTCTACGCGCCGCCCCCCGTGGTCTACCGCAGGTGGTGATTAGCCGAAGAGGTCGCCGTAGAAGGGGATGAGGAATTCTCTTGCGCTCGTGCCGGTCGCATCTGCGGCCGGCACGGTCGTTTTTTGCATTAGTCGCGTCACATTGGCGCGACGATGATGCGCGAGCCGGGGGCGAGGAGCAGGGCGAGCTCTTCGCGGTCGGCAGGCGTGAATTTCAGCCCGAGGGAGTCGAAGCGGAACATGGGTCCTTCGTCGCGCGTGACGGGGTATGATCCGTTCGCGGGCTTTTTCGGAAGCGAGACGTCGTAGCGTTTGAAGAAGCGTCTGTTGAGTGTCAGGTCCGCGTAGCGGAGGCTGGCGTGGACCACCAGCTCGGCGCGTGGAAACTCCAGGACACGCAGCTTGTCGCCAGTTCGGATGCGGTTGGCGTCTTTGAGGGAGTTGAGCTTCAGGACGGCGGCGAGGGTGGTGCCGTGCTCGCGCGCTATGCGCTGGGCGTTGTCGCCGCGCTTCACTGCCACCTGGACAGTCCAGCCGTCGCGCTCTTTCCCGTTCGGGGTGAAGAGCATTTCCGCGTTAAGGGTACCGAGCCGTCTGGCGAATGGGTCGTCGAGGTCGGCCATGGCGTTGCGACGGCGGAGCTTCTCTAGCGTGTCGCGCACGATTCGCACGTTGCCGAGGCGTTCGGCGTCTGCGAGGCGGGCGAGAAGCGTTGCTTCGTCCGGGGAGCGGGTACGCGCCGTCTCAAGCCAGCGCTCGGCTGCCTTGACGGCCTTGGACGAGACATGGGGGGCTGCATTCGTCTGGGCGGGCGCGGGAGCGCGGGCGGCGTTCTGCGGCTGAGAAGTCTGCTGCGCGGCCGTCTGCTGGGTGGGGAGCGCTGGCTGGGCCGGGGGTGGAGTCTGCGCGCCGGGTGGCGCCTTGTGCGCGATGGGCAGGGCCGGAGTGTCCGGGGGTGGAGGCGTGTCTGGCGGCTGCGGCGCGACGGGGACGTCGAAGACGACGTCGGCCTCGTGGCCTGCGGTCTTCCGGCAGCCTCGAGCGCAGATGAACGAGATGAGGGCTATGAGGGCGAAGACCGGTAGTATCCAGCGGAAGGGATGGCTTTCGTCACGCCTTCCCTCTGGATTGTACTCGATGCCGAATCTGCCTCTGGCGAAGCTCATCTCGGGGAATCGCTCACTTCTCGGCGGGCTTGTCCTCTTCCACCACGTTTTGGACGGCGCTGCGGGCGACTTCCACCACCACGTCTCCGGCGATTTCGATCTTGAAGGTACGTTCCTTGGCCTCGACGATCTTGCCGATGAAGCCGCCGGCGAAGACCACTTTCGCGCCTGCGCGGAGCTCCTCTATCATCTTGCGGCGTTCTTTCTCCTTGCGCTGCTGGGGCCGGATCATCATGAAGTAGAAGATCGCGAATATCAGGAGCATCGGCACTAGCATGCCCATGCCGCCGGCCTGGGGTTGGGCCGCCGGAGCGGCGTCTGCGAGGAATGTATGCAGGTTCATGTTTTTTCCTTTTGCTGTTGTTCGAGAAAATCCTTTTTCCACTCGGCGAAGCGTCCCGAGGCGATTGCCTCGCGCATCTCGCGCATGAAGGAGCAGAGGCGGTGGACGTTGTGGATGGTGAGAAGCCTTACGCCTAGTATCTCCCCTGCGTGCAGAAGATGGCGCAAGTAGCTGCGGGTGAAGTTTCGGCAGCAGTAGCAGTTGCAGCCTTCCTCCACGGGGCCCAGGTCCTTCTCCCACTTCGCGGCTTTGATGGCGACATTGCCGCGCCGCGTCACGGCGGTGCCGTGGCGTGCGATGCGCGTGGGCAGCACGCAGTCGAACATGTCCACTCCGCGTTCTACGCATTCCGCCATCTGCGTCATCACGCCGAGGCCCATCACGTAGCGGGGCTTCGACTCGGGGAGGTATGGGACGGATGCGTCCACCGCCTGGTACATTGTCTCTTCCGGCTCGCCCACTGACACGCCGCCGATGGCGTAGCCCGGGAAGTCCATCCGCACCAGTTCCTCGGCACAGTGCCGCCGGATGTCGTTGTACACGCCGCCCTGCACGATTCCGAAGACGAGCTGGCCTGGGGCGTGCGGGGCCTCGAGCGACATCCTGGCCCATTCAAGCGTAATGGCGACGCTTTTCTCGGCGCGTGCACGCTCGCAGGGCCACGGCAGGCATTCGTCGAAGACCATCGCGATGTCGCTTGCGAGCACGCGCTGCATCTCCATCGACTCCCGCGGGCCGAGGAAGAGTCGCCGTCCGTCGATATGGGAGTTGAACCAGCACCCGTCGGGGGTAAGCTTGCGCATCTTGGCGAGCGAGAACACCTGGAAGCCGCCGGAGTCGGTGAGTATGGGGCGGCGCCAGTTCATGAAGCTATGGAGACCGCCCGCGTTCGCTATCACTTCCGGGCCGGGGCGGAGGAGCAGATGGTATGTGTTGGCGAGTATGATGGACGCGTCGTTCTCCACCAGGTCGCGTGGCTCGAGAGCCTTTACCGTGGCCTGGGTGCCGACCGGCATGAAGGCCGGTGTGTCCACGGGGCCGTGCGCAGTCCACAGGCGCCCGGCGCGCGCGCGCGTGCGCGTGTCGGCTGCTGTGATCTCGAAGGATCCTATGGGGCGCATTTCTGGCATGAACTGAGAAGTTAATCATAAAACGGCGGCAGAATCAAGTACCAACCGCTAAAATTTTTGCCGACACGGTTTTCTGCTTGTGCGGAAAGCGCCGTTTATGGTAAGATTTACAGCGTTTCTCGAAGAAGACGGACTAACAGGAGAAGTTTGAATGAATATCGGAATCAGGCTGGGCGCCGGACTTTTCACCGCGGCGGCGCTTGGCCGCGAGGTGGGTGATCCGAATGTAGGTTACTGTGCCTTGAGCAAGGACGGTGTGGACAAGGGGTCCGATATCGCCGTGATGGCAGGGCTCGGTGAAGTGGCCATCTTTGTGAAATGACGGGAATGGACGATCTTTCTAGACTTCTTCCGCATCGCCCGCCGATGGTGTTGATAGACGACGTGGAGTCGTTCGATGCCGAGCAGCGGTCGCTTTCCGCCGTGGTGAGAATCACCCCGGCCTCGCCTTTTTTCGTCCGGGGAGGGGGTGCGGCGCGGGGCGGCGTGCCTTCTTGGGCGGCGATCGAATACATGGCGCAGACTTCCGCCGCGCTCACTGGAAGGCTGGAGCTTGTCGTCTCGCCAGATGCGCAGCCAAGGCCGGGGTTTCTGCTGGGCACTCGCCGTCTTGTCCTCGACCTTGAACGATTCGAAGACGGCGAATCCTACCATGTACGTGCCGTGATGGTGTATTCCGACGGCGCAACCGCCGCTTTCGACTGTACGATAACCGACGGCTCCGGACGTGTGGTGGCGTCAGCTTCGCTCAATGCATTCCGTCCGCCCGACGACCTTCTTGCTTCCCTTTCCAAAGAACAAGGTACCAGACATCAAGACAAAAGCTGAAACCCAATGAAACGAATACTGGTAACTGGCTCCAGCAGGGGCATCGGACGGGCCGTGGCGCTGCGTCTGGCGAAGGATGGCTTTGCGGTTGTGGCGCACGCCGTGAGAAACGCCGAAGCCGCGCGCGCCGTGGCGGAGGAATGCGCGGCAGTGTCGGGCGCTCCCGTGCAGGAGCCGCTTGTGTTCGACGTGGCGGACCGTGCCGCCGCCGCCGCCGCGATCGAGGCGGACATGGCGGCTCGGGGCGTCTACTACGGCGTCGTCTCCAACGCCGGCGTCGCGGCTGACGCCCCGTTCCCGATTCTTGAAGGGGATATGTGGGACAAGGTGATAGACACCGACCTGACCGGGCTCTACAACGTGTTCAAGCCGGTAGTGATGCCGATGGTTAGCGCCCGCGTGCGGGGCCGGCTCGTTGCGATATCGTCTGTGAGCGGGCTTGTGGGCAACAGGGGGCAGGTGAACTACTCTGCCGCCAAGGCCGGCGTCATCGGCGCTGTGAAGGCTCTTGCTGTGGAGCTGGCGCGTCGCGGGATCACCGTTAACGCCGTGGCCCCTGGAGTGATCGAGACGGACATGGCGGCGTCGATAGAGGACGCCGAGCTTGTGAAGCGGGCCATACCGATGCGCCGCTTCGGCACTCCGGACGAGGTCGCCGCCGTGGTTGCGTTCCTCTTTCGCGATGAGGCGGCATACGTCACGCGCCAGGTCATCTCCGTGAACGGTGGCCTTTGCTGAAGGCCGTGTTCGTGCTCATACCCGCATACGCGGCCCTTGATCAATGTAATGCAAATTCCCAGCTCGGTGCGCCAGGGGATTCCACGGCGGCGGATCCTGCCACACGGTAGCCGGGCACCCAGAGAATCGTTGAAGAATCCGCTAGGGCCAGGACGGGCAGAGAACTGCGTACGGAGGGCGGGACCTTCGCCGTCACGAAGATGTCCTGGAGTTTCCTCGTGCGTCCGCACATGCCTGTGGGGGCTATGCGGTCGCCGGCGCGCCAGGGGCGCAGCTCCAGAGTTTTGCCGGCTAGGAATCTTCTACTCATGAAACAGGCGGCGGGAAGGGTGCCGATTGCGGAGGGCGTGCGCATGAAGCCGGTGGAGGGTTTGATGACGAGAGAATACTCTGTAGGGGTCGGGCACGAGGGACGCGTGCCCCTGCCATGGGGCGATTCTGCGGGGGAAGGGCTTGCGGGGTTGCAGCAAGGAAGGGACAGGTCGCCGCGCAGTATGGCGGCGGATTTGCAGATGTGCTCCGTGATGCGGGCGTCGAAGTTCTCTCTGAGCCACGGGATCACCACGCGGCGCACTTTGTTGCGCGGGATGGAGACGTCGGCGTTCGTGGAGTCCTCGCGCCAGGCGATGCCGCGCGAGACGAGGAATTCGCGCAGCTGGGAGTCGCGCAGGTCGAGAAGAGGGCGGATGAACACTATCGGGAGCTCTTCGCCGCTTTCGCCGTCGGCGGGGACTTTGATGCGCGAGATGCGCTTCAGCCCGGAGAGCCCCACGGGGCCGGAGCCGCGGGCGAGGCGCAGAAGGAACGTCTCGGCGACGTCGTCGGCATGGTGACCGGTGGCGATGGCGTCGAGCTTCAGGAGGCGCGTCATGCGCGCGAAGAAGGCGAGCCGTTCGCGGCGGGCGGCCATCTCCATCGATTCGCCGCGGCGGCGGACGATCGAGAGGCGTGTGGAGCGGAAGGGGACGGAGAGTTTGCGGGCGAGGGAACGGACGAAGCTGGCGTCGGAGGATGAATCGGGGCGGATGGCGTGGTCCACGTGCAGCGCGACGGCCTCGAAGCCGAGGGCGGCGCGGCATTCCGCGAGCAGGACGAGGAGGGCGGTGGAGTCCGCCCCGCCTGACGCGGCGATGCCGATTCTGTAGGGGCGCGGCATGTGCGGGGTCAGGCGAAGAGCGCGCGTACGGCGGCGTCGATGCCGGAGACGTCCACCACCTGGTTCTGCGTGACGGGGGCCGTTTCGAGCGCGGCGATGGCGGGCGGCGGCGTGTCCAGGACGTCGGCGCCGAATGCGCGCAGGCACGTCTCGGGGAACTTGTAGGGGGTGGCGGTGGCGGCCACGACGCATGGGACGCCGTCCTTGGGGAGGCCGAGCTTGCGGGCGACGGCCGTTGCGACCGCGGTGTGCGGGTCGAGGATGTATCCGGAGGCGTCGCGCATGCGGCGCATCTCCGCTTCGGTCTCCTCGGGGGTGGCGAAGCCGCATGAGAACTCTGCCTGGAGGCGCCGGAAGGCGTCGGGCGAGAGCGTGTAGCGTCCGGTGGACGAGAAGTCGCGCATGAGGCGCGCCGTCTCGGCGCAGGCGGAGGGGATGTCGTCGCAGCCGCCGTTGAGGAGCCACAGGAGGCGCTCCACGTTCGAGGACTTCCTTATGTCCATCGAGGGGGAGTTTGTGACGGTGAACTTGTCGCCGGGGTCGTACGTGCCGGTGGAGATGAAGCGAGCGAGGACGTCGTTGATGTTGGACGCGCAGACGAGGCGGCGGATCGGCGCGCCCAGGCGTTTCGCGTAGAGGGCGGCGAGGATGTTGCCGAAGTTGCCCGAGGGCACCACCACGTCCAGCTCGCGTCCGAGCGCGCCGGCGGCGGAAAGGTAGTAGCCGATCTGCGGCACGAGGCGGCCGATGTTTATGGAATTGGCGCTGGAGAGGAAGACGCCGGCGGCCTCGGCCTCGGCGCGGATGGACTCGTCGGCGAAGATTCGCTTGACGGCGGCCTGGGCGTCGTCGAAGTTTCCGCGGATGGCCACGGCGTGGACGTTCGGGGCGGACGGCGTCGTCATTTGGAGGCGCTGGACGCGCGAGGTGCCGGTGGCGGGGAAGAATACGGCGATCTCGATGCCGGGGACGTTCGCGAATCCGGCCATCGCGGCAGAGCCGGTGTCGCCGCTGGTCGCGGTGAGGATCAGCACCTTGCGGGCGGAGGAACGTTCGCGGGCGGCGGCGGACATGAGCACGGGGAGGACGGAGAGTGCCACGTCCTTGAACGCCCCCGTGGGACCGTGGAAGAGCTCCAGTATCTCGAGTCCGTCGGCGTGGACGAGCGGCGTCTGCGCGGAGGGCGGGAATTTCGAGAGCAGGTTCGCGATCGCGTCGTCCCGGAGCGTCTGGGGGAGGTCGTCGAAGACGGCGGAGAGGGCGAGGCGCTCGGAGGCGGCGAAGTCCGCGCACGCGGCGGCTGAGAAGACGGTCGGAAGGGGGGCGGACGGCACGTAGAGGCCGCCGTCCGGCGCCAGACCGCGGAGAATGGCCGCGAGCGAATCTTCCTGCGAGACAGATCTTGTGCTTGTGAATCTCATTTTCTTTCTTTCCGTTGGACGCCGTAGATTATACCATATTTTTTCATGAAAGACGCGTCAAGGCGTCGCGGAAATGGTATAATGTGGGGCAAGGAAAGGAAGAATCTCAAATGATACTGGATCAATTCAAGCTCGACGGCAAGGTGGCCGTGGTGACGGGCGCGGGCCGCGGAATCGGCCAGGCGTATGCGCTGGGGCTCGCAGAGGCGGGCGCCGACGTGGCCATCGTCGACGTGATCGACATGGCGGAGACGGCAGCCCAGATCAAGGCCCTCGGCCGCCGCGTGGTGTGCGTGAAGGCGGATCTCTCCAAGGGCGAGAAGGCCGCGCCGAAGATCGTCGCGAAGGTGGTGAAGGAGCTCGGCTCCTTGGACATCCTGGTGAACAACGCAGGCATCATCCGCCGCGAGCCGTTCCTCGAGCACAGCGCGAAGAACTGGAACGACGTGATCGCCGTGAACCTCTCCACGCCGTTCTTCCTCTCGCAGGCCGCAGCCGCGCAGATGGTCAAGCAGGGTCGCGGCGGGAAGATCATCAACATCGGCTCCATGCTCTCCTTCCAGGGCGGCATCCTGATACCGGGATACGCCGCGGCGAAGGGCGGCATCAAGTCGCTCACCATGCTCATGGCAAACGAGCTCTCGAAGCACGGAATCTGCGTGAACGCCATCGCGCCCGGCTACATCGCCACGGCCAACACCGCGCCGATCCGCGCCGACAAGAAGCGCAACAAGGCCATCCTCGACCGCATCCCCGCCGGACGCTGGGGCACGCCGGACGATCTCAAGGGACTGTGCGTGTTCCTCGCATCGCCCGCTTCCGACTACGTCACCGGTTTCATGTACGCCTGCGACGGCGGCTGGCTCGCCCGCTGATGCGAATACTCACGCGATACGTCCTGCGCGAGTTCATCGTGCCGCTCGTCTACTGCCTGACGGGCTTCATGTCCATCTACGTGCTTTTCGAGCTGTTCGGCTCGTTCAGCCGCCTGGCGGACGCGAAGCCCCCGTTCGGCAAGATCGTGGCGTATTTCGCCGGATACGTGGCTCCCTACTTCGAGTGGCTGGCCCCCGCATGCCTGATGCTCGCCACGCTCTACACGATGTGGCGCTTCTGCCGCCACTCGGAGATCACGGCCATGCGCGCGAGCGGCATCGGGTTCTTCGCCATCGTGAAACCGCTGCTTGCCGTGGCAGTGCTTATGGCGGCCTTCACGGCCTGGGTGAACGAATGCTATGTGCCGAAACGCGCGCAGTGGGCGAAGCAGTTCCGCGACGCGCGCTTCCGCGAGGACGAGATGACGCACGCCGACGACCTCGTCTACCGCAACGCCCCGGCCGACCGCACCTGGAACGTGGGCGCAGTGATGAACGACTCCGCGACGGCCCTCGAGAGTGTGAAGATCGCCGAGGACTGGCCCGGCGGCGGGCGCAAGACTACGCTCCTCGCCGACCGCGCCGAGTACCTCGACGGCCAGTGGTTCTTCCTGAACCCCAAGGTGTACTACTACGACAAGACGGGTGCCGAGACGGCAAGCCCCGTCCCCGAGCTAGACGGCCTCACGCTGCGCAGCTTCCCGGGGTTCGACGAGAAGCCGTCGGACTTCCTCCTCGTGAACAAGGACCGCGCCTTCTACTCGATCGCCGACCGTCTGCGCTATCTCAAGACGCATCCGGCGCTTCTGCCCGACGCCGTGCGCAGCTACAGCTACGACATCTGGAACAAGGTGTTCTCCCCGCTGGCCTGCCTGGTGATAACGCTCTTCGCCATCCCCGCGGGGATCGCCACGGGCCGGCAGAGCGTGTTCCGCGGCATAGTGACGGCCCTCTGCATGTTCTTTGCGTTCTACGGATTCACCGTCCTTCTGATGATCCTCGCCAAGAAGGGGCTATGCCCGCCTCTGCTCGCTGCCGCGCTGCCGGACGCCGTGTTCTTCTTGGCTGGGCTGAGAATGTTCTGGAGACAGCGCTGATACAGCGCCTAGAATGGAGGCTTACGCCATGGAGAGTAAAAAGCTCGATCTGCACACGCGCGAGGCGCATCCTTCCCCCACGGTCGTGGACTGCGGGGGAGTGGACGTCGGCGGCGGAACGTTCCGCATAATCGCCGGTCCCTGCTCGGTGGAGAGCGAAGGGCAGCTCATGCGCATCGCCCGCGCTGTGAAGGCGTCGGGCGCCACGCTCCTCAGGGGCGGCGCGTTCAAGCCCCGCACTTCGCCGCGGTCCTTCCAGGGGCTCGGCGCCGAGGGTATCCGCCTGCTCCTCGAGGCGAAGCGGGAGACGGGTCTGCCGATCGTCACAGAGCTGATGAACATCAACCACATCGGGCTCTTCAACGACGTGGACGTGATACAGATCGGCGCCAGGAACATGCAGAACTTTGATCTTCTCAAGGAGCTGGCGGCGCACACTAAGAAGCCGATACTCCTCAAGCGGGGGTTCGCCGCAACGCTGCGCGAGCTCTTGATGAGCGCTGAATATCTGCTGGAGGGCGGCAATCCCAACGTGATCCTCTGCGAGCGCGGTATCCGCACGTTCGTGCGCGAGACGCGCAACACGCCGGATCTCGTGGCCGTGCCCGTACTGAAGGAGCTGACGCACCTGCCGGTGATCGTGGACCCGAGCCACGCCACGGGCGCCGCGCGCCTCGTCAAGCCCGTGGCCTGCGCCGCCGCCGCGATCGGGGCCGACGGGCTCATCGTGGAGGTTCACGACGATCCGTCGCACGCCCTCTGCGACGGCGACCAGAGCCTCACCCCCGGGCAGTTCGATGACATGGCGCGCGCCGTGGGCGCGTTCGTGGACACCCGTCTCTCTCTGGCCCGCTCCAACCACCCAACCACCTAACCACCTAACCACCTAACCACCCAACTCACAGGCACTCCGCATGAAGATTCTAGGAGAGAGCATTTTCGCAAAAGACGCAGAAGGGCGCCTTGTTTCGCGCATCGGTACGATCTTCCTCCGCACTCCGGGGCTCGTGACGCAGCGCGGCGTGCACGCCATGCAGCGCATGGCCTGGATAGCCGAGATCAACCGCGAGCGCGCAGAGGCGGGCAGGCCGCCGCTTTCGGAGAACGAGGCGGCCGACGAGCTAGCCGAGTCCGTAGACTTGATTTTCACTGACGACGCCGTTCTGATCCGCCCCGACCCCGGCCGCATGGACCTTGCGTTCCGCGCCGATGACGTTCTTCAGACGCTCGTCTCGAAGCGCCGCATACGTTTCCTCAACACGCATTCCGCGAAGGTGCGCGACGCTCTGCGCGCGCGCGGCGAGAACTGGCGCATGGCCCGCCCGCCTCTTTCCGCCGAGGAGATGGACGCGCTTCTCGCGCGCTCGCGCGTGGCGATAGGATGCGAGCGCATCTACTGGTACAACAGCCGCACCGGCACGCGCCTTGTGACGGCCGGCTCATGCGCCGCCGTGGAGGCGCTGCCCTCCGACGCGTTCCGTGCCCAGATCGCCGAACTCGCCGCAGGGATGAAGTCCTACAACCGCCTCGGCCAGCCCGAGATCGACTTCTTCCCGCCGTCGCTCCCCCCCGAGGTGAAGAATGCGATGCGCGCCGTCGACGCGTCCGCACCCGAGGCCGATGTGCGCGCCGCCTTCGAACGCGCCGCCCAGCTCTACCGCGCCGCGCTGCCCGCGAACCTGCGCGTGGAGGACGCCTCGAACTTGGAATTCCGCAACGAGATGTGCGCCGCCCTCACCCGCGGGCCGAACGAGACTGCCGTTTCCGAGAACGACCTCATCCAGGGCATCTCGCCTGAGTTCCACCGTCAGATCGAGTGGCTGCCTGGCGCCCGCGTGGTGGACGGCCGCCTCATCTTCGACCCGCTCTTCGACGAGGCCGCGCGCACGCAGGCGCCCGATCTCCTTGAAATATGCGACCCGCGCGTGCGCGCGGTGATCTTCAACATGCTGCGACTCCTGGGCACGGTGGAATACGTGAATGTGGGCCGCATCGCGCGCTCCCTCGCGCGCCGCCCGGTGGCGGGGCAGCGCCGCGGAAGCGTCTACATCGTGCAGTACAGGGAGACTGGCGCCGCGGCCGACCGCCTCTACATCATCCGCTTCCAGAAGTGGGGAATAGCGGAGCATCTGGACGAGGGCAAAAGCCTTCTGCAGTCCATACTCGAGGCCGACGACTACGCCGACTACATTCTCGACCGCCGCCTCGCGTGCCGCCAGCTCGGCATGAACCTTCCGCACCACGTGGGCTTCGGGCAGTTCACCGAGAAGTATTCCGGAACCAACTCCCAGTACCGCGGCGCGACAGTGCGCGCATACTATTACGTGCGCTCCTACATCCCGGGTGTCGCGTCGGACAAGGTCCCGCCGGAGCGTTTCCGCAATCCCGCCTTCGCCAAGGCGTTCGCGTCCCTCATGGGCCGCGCGGCGGCGCTCGACATGATCGTGGGCCGCGCCGCCACCGAGACGGGCGAGTCGCTCTTCGACCAGGTCCACGAAGTCCTCATCCCCGGCGCCGACGGCATCCCCGAGAACGTGGTGGTCACCGACCACGCTGGTTCGTTCGTGAAGTACCAGGAGCCGTTCGAGGAGCTCGCTCCTGCCTACGCCAACGTGGTCCTGCGCCGCGCAAAGTTCGTGGGGGATTTCGCCGTGTTCGCCAAGGCTTATGCGGACGCCTTCGAGCGCCAGCTGGCAGAGACTCAGACCGCATACCGCGCCCGCAGGCGCGCGTTCGACGAGCTCTTCGTCCACCGCCCGTACGACACCGCCGGCTCCGGGGCCTTCCGCTGGTGCTGCGTGCTCAAGCGCCTGGACGCGTGCGACCCCGCCGCCGTGGCTGCCACCCTGAGGCGGACAATCGAAGAGCGGCGCGGCTGAGCGGAGGGGACGCGGCGTGCTTCGCTACGTGTCAAGAAGGCTTCTGGAGCTGATCCCCACCACCGCGGGGATCGTCCTGCTCACGTTCGTCCTCTTTCATGTGGTGGGGGGATCCCCGGCCGAGGTCGTCCTGGGCAAGAACGCCACGAAGGAGTCCATCGCCGCCTTCAACAAGAAGTACGGCTACGACAAGCCGCTCATCGTGAACACGCGCCCTGGCGAGAGCTTCTTCGACTCGCAGCTCTTCAATTTCACGGCGAATCTCGCCAAGGGCGAGTTTGGCGTGTCCACGGAGTACGACGAGCCAGTGGCGGACGTTCTGAAGCGCGGCGTGGGGCCGTCCCTCACGCTGACGGTCCCGATCCTCGTGGGCGGCACGCTGCTAGCGCTCTCGCTCGCGCTCGTCTGCGCCGCGTTCAGAGGGGGATTCTGGGACCGCGCCACGCTCGTGGCCTCTACCGTGCTGATGAGCGTGAACTATGTAGTGTGGGTGCTGGCCGGACAGTTCATTCTGGCGTACAAGTGCGGGCTCTTCCCGATATGGGGCTACGAAAACGCATTCTACCTCGCGCTGCCAGTGCTTATAGGCATATTCTCGTCGCTCGGGACGGATGTCCGCTTCTTCCGCACGGCCGTGCTCGACGAGATATACAAGCCCTACGTGCGCACGGCCGAGGCGAAGGGCCTCTCCCGCTCGCGCATCCTGGTCCGGCATGTGCTTAGGAATGCGCTCATACCGGTGGTCACGTACATCGCGCTTGCGATACCGTATCTCTTCACGGGTTCGCTGCTGCTAGAGTCCTTCTTCGGGATACCGGGGCTGGGCAATGTGTCCATAAACGCGATCCACTCGTCGGACATGGCGGTGGTGCGCGCCGTGGTCGTCCTGGGCGCGCTCCTATACCAGTTCGTCAATCTGCTGACTGACCTCGCCTACGCGGCGCTCGATCCGCGCGTGAGGCTTGGCTAGGGAGGGGCGGCGATGGCAAAGGACGGCGACAAGGGCACCGGCTACAATTTCGGCACGTTCCAGGGCGTGTTCACCCCCAGCATCCTCACCATCATCGGCGTGGTGATGTATCTGCGCTTCGGCTGGATGCTGGGCAACGTGGGGCTTGCGCGGGCGCTGTTCATCGTTACGATCGGCAATGCGATAACGCTTCTCACCGGGCTTTCGATATCGGCGCTCGCCACCAACATGCGCGTCAAGGGCGGCGGGGCGTACTTCATAATATCGCGGACGCTGGGGCCGGAGGCGGGAGCGGCGCTTGGACTGCCGCTGGCTCTCTCGCAGGCGGTTGCGGTGTCGTTCTACGTGGCCGGCTTCGCCGAGGCGCTGGTGGGGTCGCAGCTGCCGGTGGTGTCCGGATGGGATCCGCGCATCGTGGGCTTCGCCACGCTCGCCATATTGGCGGTTGTGGCGTCGATCTCGGCGGACATCGCGCTCAAGTCGCAGTACTTCATCATGGCGGCGATCGCGTTTTCGCTCGTCTCGTTCTTTCTGGGAGGGACGCCGGAGGGGCTGGCGCCGCCGGCATCCGCTCCGGCGCCGCTCGGCTTCTGGCCGGTCTTCGCCGTGTTCTTCCCGGCCGTGACGGGGATACTCTCCGGCGTGGGGATGTCAGGCGACCTGAAGAATCCGGCGAAGTCAATACCGCTCGGCACGCTTGCCGCCATCGTCACCGGCTACGTGATCTACATGGCCGTCCCGATCGCGCTCAATTTCATGGTGTCGGACTCCGCGACGCTCCGCGCCGACACGATGATCCTGCAGAAGTGCGCGCGCTGGCAGCTGCCGATCCTCTTCGGCGTGTGGGCCGCCACGCTCTCGAGCGCCGTGGGGAGCTTCCTCTGCGCCCCGCGAGTGCTGAAGGAGCTTTCCCGCGACGGGATACTCCCGTCCTTCTTCGGGAAGGGCTTCGGCAAGTCCGACGACCCCGTCCCCGCCTCGATCTTCTGCTTCGGCGTCGCGGCTCTCGGAATCGGCCTCGGCGACATAAACGTGCTCGCCCCCATCCTCACGCTCTTCAACCTCTCCACCTACGGGCTTTTGAACTTGTGCGCCGCGCTGGGGGAGATGCTGAAGAATCCGTCGTGGCGCCCGACGTTCCGCGTCAAGTCGTATCTCTCCATTGCGGGATTCGCCGGCTGCTTCGCGGCGATGTTCATGATAAGCCCGGGCTGGACGATGGTCGCGCTCTTCTGCGAGGGCGTGATATTCTGGCTGGCGAACCGCTTCACCCCGCATGTTGGCCGGGACGACATGCGCACCGCGATATGCGCCGCCCTCGTGCGTCTCTCAATGCGCCGCCTTGAGAAGAAGGCGCACAGCGAACACAACTGGCGCCCCAATCTTCTCGTGTTCACGAAGCTGCCGCCCGAGGCGCGGTTCTTCGAGTGGGCGCGTGCGTTCTCCGGCGGACGAAGCCTCGTGACCATAGCGGCGACGCTGCCCAAGACAGCAGACAAGGCGAAGCTCACCGACACTATCACGGAGAACCTGGAGAGCGCCGCCGCCGTGCGCCGGGCCGCCGCAGGCGCCAAGCTGGAGGCGTATGTGAAGCTGCTCCCCGCCGCCGAGCCGTGGGTGGGCATGGCGGAGATCGTGCGCACATACGGCTTCGGCCCGCTCGTCCCCAACACCGTTCTGATGACATTGCCCGACGCAGCGGACGTAGGCGGCTTCGCGGAGTTCCTGCTGCTCCTCGTCAAATGCCGGCGGAACGTGATCGTTCTGAAGTATCGTTCGGATCTGGCCGGAGACGGACAGGCTGGCAACGGCCCCATCGACATATGGTGGCGCGGCAACAACCTCAACGCCGGCCTCATGCTGGCCATCGCCGTGCTGCTCCAGCACGGCGGCGGGACTGACTTCCCCAAGCGCCGCCTGCGCCTGAACATGATCATCCACCGCCGCACGCTGGCTGAGGCAGAGTCCTCGATGGACGAGTTCCTCTTCGACTCCCGCGTTAACGCCGAACCGCGCGTGATGGAGTCCGGCGGACGCCCGTTCGCCGACGTGATACGCGAGAACTCCGAAGACGCCGCGCTCTCGCTCGTGGGTCTGCGCAAACCCGAGCCGGACGAGGCGGAGGCGGACTACGCCGAGTATTTCCGCGCTCTTGTCTCGTCACTGGACGGCGTCTCGCCCGTCGCGTTCGTCCTCGCTGGGGAAGAGGTCGATTTCAGAAGCCTTTTCGCGCGCGCCAGGACGAAGAAGAGAAAGGCCGGAAGATATCCGGAATGATGAAGAGTATATCTCTAGAGAAAGGGCAGATGTAAACGGGCGGCGGCAGCTGGCAGCAGGAGCCCGTGCCGCCTGCATTCGACTTGTGAAGGACCTTGGACGATGAAGTGCGAGCTGCCTAGTGCGCAGTGCTGAGAAATATGGTATAATCTACCTGAAATGAATTCCACACTCGAGAAGATCGCGTCTGACCGCGAAAAGTACTCCTGCCAGGTGAAGACGCTGGGCGAATGCAAGATCGATTCGCCGGTGCGCCACCACGAGTTCGTCCGAGAGGGCGAACGGATTGTCGTGACCGAGGCCATCGACGAAATCGAGGAATGGAAAGAGACTCTGGGCCATCTGCCCACGTTCGAGCGCGCGGGTCCGCACGCCAAGATATTCCACGACCCCGCCTGGACGCGCGTTGCGATTGTCACCGCAGGCGGACTCTGCCCCGGCCTGAACAACGTGATAAAGGGCCTTGTCGAGATCCTCACCTTCGACTACGGCGTGAAGAACATCTTCGGCATCCGCTACGGCTACGCCGGGCTTTCGCCGCGCCACGGCTACTCGCCCATGCCCCTGAACCCGGACGAGGTGGACACCATCCACGAGATCGGCGGCACGGTGCTGGGATCCTCCCGCGGACAGCAGCCGACCGAGGAGATCGTGGACACGCTCGTGCGGATGAACATCAACGTGCTCTTCTGCATCGGCGGTGACGGCTCTCTGCGCTGCGCGGGCGACATTGCGGCGGAGTGCCGCCGGCGGAATCTCGCGATCTCCGTCGTGGGCGTGCCCAAGACGATCGACAACGACCTTCAGTTCGTGGGGCGCTCGTTCGGGTTCGAGACGTCCGTGGCCGCTGCCACCGAGGTGATACGCAACGCCCATGTCGAGGCCAAGGGCACACCGCACGGCGTCGGCCTCGTGAAGCTCATGGGCCGCGACTCCGGCTTCATAGCGGCCTACGCATCGCTCGCCAACCCCGTGGTGAACTTCTGCCTGGTGCCGGAGATGGACTTCGCCGTGGACGGTCCGGACGGCCTGCTCGCGGCCCTGGAACGCCGCTTCGCGTCCGGCAAGTCGCACGCAGTCGTCGTGGTGGCCGAAGGCGCCGGGCAGCGCCACCTTGAGGGGGCGGACGAAAGAGACGCTTCCGGCAACATCCTCAAGAAGGACATCGGCGAATACTTGAAGCGCCGCATCGCCGCCTACTTCAAGGAGAAGAACATCCCTTCGTCGGTGAAGTACTTCGATCCAAGCTACAACATCCGCTCCGTGCCCGCGAAGGGTACGGACGCCATTCGCTGCTACATGCTCGCGCGCAGCGCTGTGCACGCCGCCATGGCCGGCCGCACCGACTGCGTGGTGGGCAACATCGGCGAGTTCTACACGCTCGTGCCGATAAACCTCGCGACGATAGAGCGCCAGAAGGTGAACCTCTCCGGTGACCTCTGGCGCAGCGTGATGGACGCCACCGGGCAGGAGTTCTGGTTCTCGCCGAAGTCGCGCGCCGACTACGCCCCGTGAACCGTCAGCGCGCGCCGCGCGTTCAATCTTTCATGCAAGCACTAGAAGCAATCTCGGTAGACCACGCATACGGCGCGGGCGCGGCCAGGACGGATGTCCTGAAGGGTTTCTCCCTCTCGCTCGCTCCCGGTTCCTTCGAGGCCCTGATGGGGCCGAGCGGCAGTGGGAAGTCGACGTTCCTGCACCTCGCGGCTGGTCTGATCCTGCCGTCCGGCGGACGGATAGAAATCGGCGGGAGGGACGTCACGGCGATGTCGGACGCCGAGGCCGCCCGTTTCCGCCGCCGCCACGTCGGAGTTGTGTTCCAGAGCTTCAATCTGCTCGACGAGCTGACGGCGGCCGAGAACATCGTTCTGCCGGTCAGGCTCGATCGGGCAAAGCCCTCGCGCGAACGCCTCGATTCGCTTCTTGAGAGGCTGGGCCTTGCGGACAAGGCGTCGCGCCGTCCGCCCCAGCTCTCCGGCGGTGAGCGCCAGCGCGTCGCAATCGCCCGTGCGCTCTTCACGGAGCCCGACGTGATCCTCGCGGACGAGCCCACCGGCAATCTCGACGTCGCCTCCGCCAAGGAGACGTGCGCGCTCCTGAAGGACTTGAACGCCGCGGAGAAGAGCGCCATCCTTCTGGTGACGCACGACCCCGTGGTGGCGTCGGCGGCCGGGAAGGTGCATTTCCTCAAGGACGGCCGCGTGGCGGCGTCCTTCGATCCGGCGCACGATGCCGAGGCGATATCGCGCAAATACCTAGAGACCTACTCATGATTCTGCGCCTCATGATGAAGGGACTGGCGCGCGGCAAGGCGCGCTTCGCATGCGCCGCCGCCGGTGTGGCCGCCGCCGCGGGAGCCGTGGCGTTCATGTTCTCGCTCGCCGCCACAAACTCCGCGCAGGCGCCCGCGCTCGCCAGGCGCGCCGCCGCTCCGTGGTCCGCATGGAGCATCGAAGGGTCGTTCGGCAGAATGCGCGGGATGCGTGGACCCGGGAAGGAGGAATCTGCCTCCGCCAAGGTTTCCACCTTCGCCAAGGCTTCCACCTCCGCCAAGGCTTCCACCTCCGCCAAGGCTACGGTGGACAAGTCGGTGGACAAGTCGGTGGACAGGCGGGGAACTGGGAGAAGAGGCCGGAGAGCCGGCGATCTGACGCTGGACCTCGTGGGATGCACTATCGACCATCGTCCTGGCGGACGCGTTCTCCAGGGACCTCCGATGATGGCCGTGATCGCCGCTGCGCCGGCGGAGAGCCCGTATGCGGCGGCGCCGCTCGTGGAAGGGCGCTGGCCGGACGATGCGTCGGCAGACTTTGAGGTGGTCTGCACTAGAAGCACTCTGCTTCGTTTCGGGCGCGGCGAGGCGCCGCCAGTCGGTGCCGTGGTGAAGTTCGTTGGCGAGAAGGGCACAATGACCGCCAAGCTCGTCGGCTACCTTGAGGCGGCGAAACTCCCTCCATTCTGGCCCGGTGTCTTCGCGAACAAGGCGGCGTTCGCCGCGCTTGCCGACGAAGCGCACGGCAGCATATCGTTCTGGAAGTCGCCCCCGCCGTCTCCTAAGGGCTCTGCCGGCGGCGCTCCGGAACGAGGCCGCATCATCACGGCGGACGACGAGACGGTGGTCGAGGCGTTCAAGGGCGACGAGACGCGTCGCATGGACTACGCCCGCCCGTTGATGCTGATCGCCGCCGCGCTCACCGCGCTCTGTCTGCTCGTCAACTCGCTCATACTCTCCGTGGAGGCCAACAGACGCACTCTCGCCACGCTGCGCGTCGTGGGGCTTTCGCGTGGCGGCGTCTATGCGATGGTGCTCGCCGAATCCGTCCTCGCCACGGCCGTGGGATGGGCTGTGGGATGCGCCGCCGCGCTTGGTGCGCTTGCGCTCTATGTCTCGGCGGACGCGGTGGTGTTCCCCGCCGGACCGGTGGTCGCATGGCGCGCCGTCGGCGCCACGCTCGTCCTGGCGCCGATCCTCGCCGGCGCCGCGTCGCTCTTCGCCCTCTGGCCGGCCTTCTCCGTTCGTCCTTTGGACGCGCTCGGAGCGCGTCCGCGCCGTCGCCGGCGCGGCATGGCCGTGGCCTTCGCATGCGGCTTCGGCGCGTTCGTGGCGGTTGAGGTGTGGGGTGCCTCGCTCATGCGTTCTTTCGTGCCGAGCCCGGAGTGGCCTGACGCTATAGTCTCCATCCTGCCGGACGGCGCGGATTCCTTCGCAGTTGAGAAGCTGCGCTCCATCCCGGGCGTGCGGCGCATCTCCGAGCTCTATCCCCTGCAACTTGACTTCGACCCCGCCGAGCCGATGCCGTTGCGTGGCGGACGGCGCGGCGGACCGGGCGGACGCCCCCAGAACCGCAACGCGCTCTTCCTCGCCGCCGAATGGCTGCCCGAATTCAAGTTCATCGAGGGCACGTGGAAGGAGGCCGACGCGGCGATGCGCTCGTCCGACGCATGCGTCATCAGCGAGATGACGAGCCGTGCGCGTAATCTTCACAAGGGCGACAGGCTCCGCGTTGCGCTCCCGGGCCGCGGTCCTAAGACGGTGGTCGAGCTGCCCATAGCGGGCGTGGTGGATCTCAACTGGCACATGGTGACGAGTCGCGGCCTCGTGCGCGGACTGAGGGGCGCGCCGGTGATGACCGACGGACCGGCGTTCGTTTCGCTCGACACCATCGAGTCACTTGACCCGCGCCCGGCCTTCTCTGTGAAGATGACGCACCTATGGGTGGACTATGATCCCGGCTTCCTCGCCCGGAAGGGCGTGTTCCCCGCTGGGCGTGCCGTCGAGGCTTCGATATCTTCCGCGCTCGGCCTTGACGGCGCCACGGCGTCGTCCACCGTGCGCCTGCACGCGCGTGACGAAATCGCCGACGGCACGCTCGCGCACGGTTCCGACCTCATCGGCCAGGCCGCCCGCGTGCCTTTCGTGTTCCTGGCCATTCTCGCGATAGGCTTCATCGCGATGCTGGTGGCGGACGCCGACGCCGCCAAGCGCTCCTTCGCCGTTCTGCGCGCCGTCGGCGCCACGCGCGGCCAGCTCGTTACGCGCCTCGCCCGCGGTGCGCTCAAGACGGCGCTCTGGGGCGTTGCCCTGGGCCTTCCGGTCGGCGCGCTCGCCGGATGGCTTTTCTCGCTGGGCACGGGAAGCATGTGGCCGGGGTTGCCACGCCACTTCGCCATGCCGGTGCGCATCGTGATCGAAGGCGCTGCAGGGGCGGTCGCCTTCGCCCTTGCGTTCGCCCTGCCGTCCGCCTGGGCGCTCATCGCCCGCGCGACAAGAAGAAAAGCAACCACCCAACCGCCCAACCACCTAACCACCCAACCACCTAACCACCTATGCTCCACGTAATAGCCACGCCCATAGGCAATCTCGGCGACATCTCGCAACGCGCCCTCGACGCGCTCCGCGGCGCGTCTGTGATTGCCTGTGAGGACACGCGCCGCACATGGCAGCTTCTCTCCAATTTCGGAATCCCGCGCCCGGAGATGATCAGCTACCGCCAGGGCAACGAGGAGCGCGTGGCGGAGATGATCATCGCTGCCGTGAAAGCCGGCAGGGAGGTGGCGCTTGCCTCGGACGGCGGATATCCCGGCATATCCGATCCCGGCTACAGGCTCATACGGCGCTGCGCGCAGGAGAATGTCCCGTACGACGTGCTGCCAGGGGCGAGTGCGGTGGATGTGGCGCTTCTCATGAGCGGACTCTCCACCAGCTCCTTCACGTTCAAGGGCTTTCCGCCGCGTGGCCCCGGTGCATTGCGCAACTGGTTCGCGGCGGAGAGGGAACATCCGCACACGCTGATCTGCTATGAGTCTCCGTTCCGCGTGGGCGCGACTCTTGCGGCTGCGTTCGACGCGCTGGGCGACCGCGAGGCCGCCGTGTGCATCGAGCTCACGAAGCTCCATGAGCGTGTCGCACGAGGATACCTCTCTGATCTCGCCGCGCAGTTCAAGGACGTGAAGGTAAAGGGAGAGGTGGCGATAGTGATCGCCGGCAGCAATCCCAAGTTTGCGAGGGCTTGAACGGCTGTTCGCAACTGCCGACTGTCATTTGGTGGTCACGTCGAAAGACGGCATCAGCTGCGCGAGGAGGGCGATGAGGGCGGTGTCCGTTCGCAAAATGCGCGGACCGAGCGAATGGCGTCGGAATGAAAGCGATTCAAGAAGGGAAATCTCTTCGTCGGTCCAGCCACCTTCAGGGCCCACGGCAAGGACGGGAAGTTCTTCAGAAGAGGATGGGGTGGACGCCGGCGACGAGTGGATCGCGCCGGGGTGGGCGACGATTCTCACTGGCGTTGGGAAGTCGACCGCGAGGCGTCCGCGCTCTGCATAGCGGCGGAACGAGCGTTCGATAGTAACTGTGGGCATGGCGGTTGTACCGGCCTGCATGAGTCCGTCGAGGAAGAGGGGGCGGTATCTCTCCGGCTTGAGCGCCTGAGCGCCCCAAAATGACTTCTCCACCTTCTCTGCGCCGACGAGAACGATGCGCCGGATCCCCAGCGCGGCCAGCTGCGGGAGGAGGCGCTTGAATGCACGGGGGCGCGGCGGCGCGAGGATGAGGTCGATCCAGGGCGGGCGTGCGGTGGATGTGTGCGAAACACGCACGGTGATGCGGCCCTGCGGAAGGCCTGTCGCGGGATCTGGCGGAAGGGGAACGATGTCTTCGATAATGGATGTGCCAACGGGACCGTCCACCACGCCTGTCTTCAAGGTCTGGCCGATGGCGCCGTGAAGGACGGCGAGGACGTGTTCGGCACGTGCGCCGCCGAATGTGGCGGTGCCGTCTGGTGCGATCTCACTCTGCTCGAAGAGTATTCTGTTCATGCGGAAGATTCCGATATGTCAGCAGCTGTAGCCTGTGCCATTTCTGTTTGCGTTCTGTTGGGCTCTTAGTTTACCACATCCTACTTTACAGCGTCAAGGTCCAGACAGTTCTTTTGTTTCTGCAGACCCGTTGTATCGGCATCCCTTTCGTGAAAAAGTGCTCTGGTTCATCAATTGTTTGCAGCATTTGCGAAGGCACAGGTTCAGTATTTCTCGTCGATGTATTCCATTTTTGACTTTCTTGACATGTTGCACATGCTCCTAGTTTACCACGGTGCACAGTATTTTACGAACGGGCCTATACGGAAAAGTCCTCCTTCTTCGGTAGGGTACACATTATTATGACGAATCGCACGACACGACACCGTTCCGAAATTGCGTGGCGCGGGCGGGGAAAAATATGGTATACTGTCTTGTGCGGGGGTGATTGCCCCTGCCGTGCGGCTCATGCCGGCGTGGAGATTGCGAAAAACGTCAAAAGGAATCATAAGGAGAAGTGAAGATGAGCAGATTGTTCAACGTTTTTGTGGTCGCGGCGGCGATTTGCGTCGTGGGCGGCTGCGCCAGCACGCAGGGCCCGTGCGCTCCCGGCGACAGCAAGACGCCGCAGCTTAAGGTCGGTGTGTATGCGGACAGAGGGCCGAGCGGAATCGGCGCGGTGGAGTGGTTCCGCCTCATCAATGAGTCCCCCGAGATGGAGCTCAAGCTGCTTGACGGCAAAGCTGTGCGGGAGGGCGGACTTGACGGGCTCGACCTTCTGGTCATGCCAGGCGGCAACAGCAAGGTGGAGTTCGAGACGCTTGGTACGAACGGCGTCGAGAAGATGAAGGCGTTCGTCCGCAACGGCGGCGGATACATCGGCACCTGCGCCGGGTGCTGCCTTCTGATGGACGGTCCAGACAGGCGCGCGCGCATGATGCCCTGGGACACATGCGGCTCCGAGGGCGGTACGCTTTTCCTCAACTTCACTGTGAACGCGAAGGGCGCCGCGGCGCTCGGCCTCAAGGAGGGCGACCACAAGATGCGCTACCACGGCGGGCCGTGCATGTGGCCCACGACCAACGTTATAGCGGACGCGAAGATGGAGGTGTGGGGCACGTTCAACTCCCAGGTGTCGCTCAAGGGCAAGACCGGCAAGAGGATGCACGGTTCGGCGGGGCTAGTGGGAGGAACTTACGGGAAGGGCAAGGTGTTCGTGACGTCCGCGCACCCGGAATACTTCAACAGCACGATCTACGTGGTGAAGGCCGCGATCAAGTACGTGACGGGGAGGGATGTGACGTTCCCGCAGCGTCCGCGCAAGTGGCGCGCGCTGGCGGTGGGGTACGTGACGTCCGGCATAGCGGGCGTTGACTGCGCGGCCACGGCTCTGGACATAGACGCCGAGGAGGACTTTGACCTTGTGCTCATTGACGGCGACGGCATCAACCAGCGCAGGCTCGACCACCTCGACGTGCTGGTGCTGCCGACGGCGCGCCTCAAGAAGAACACGGCGATCGTGGACGAGATCAAGGCGTTCGTGGACCGTGGCGGCAAGGTTGTGGCTTTTGGCGAGGGCGTGTCGATGATGCCGCAGGGAGGCATCAAGAGTTCTCCGCGTGCTGGCGTCGTGAAGACCCTGCGTGGCCTCATGAAGTGAAAGGGGAAGGGCCGATGATTGACCGCGCTGTGCATCGCAGGGATTTTCTGAGTTCCCTTGCGGCTTTCGGCGTAGGGGTCGCGGCGGGGGGCGGCGAGGAGGCCGTCCCCTCCGTGGCGGGTAATGCGGCGGTGCGTTTCTCGGCGTGGGATGAGGTGGAACTGGGGAAGACGGGCATCAAGACCACGCGCCTCGGCTTCGGCACGGGGGTCAACTCCAACAACCGCTCATGTGGACTGGTGCGCCGCCACGGCCACGACGGCGCCGTGAAGATCGTGCGCGCCGCATACGAAAAGGGCGTGCGCTTCTTCGACTCCGCGGACAGCTACGGTACGCACGCCCTGCTGCGCGAGGCGCTTGCGCCGTTTCCACGCGCCTCGTACGTCGTGTGCTCGAAATACTGGTTCAGGAACGGCGGCATACCGCAGGAGGACCATACGGACGTGGAGAGCTCCGTGGACCGCTTCCTCCGCGAACTCGGAACCGACCACATAGACGTGGTGCAGCTGCACTGCGTCTCCGCCCCGGACTGGACGAAGGCCTTGGAGCGGCAGATGGCGGCGCTTGAGCGCTGCAAGAAGGCGGGCAAGATTCGCGCACATGGCTGCTCGTTCCACGGGGCGAGCGCGTTGCCGGCGGTGCAGAGCGAGGACTGGCTGGACGTTGCGCACGTGCAGGTGAATCCGTTCGGGCGCAACATGGGCCTCCATCCCAAGAAGACGCTCGAATGCGTGCGCGTGCTCCGGGAGCGCGGCAAGGGCGTGGTGGGGATGAAGATACTCGGCGTGGGCTCGCTCGCGAAGGAGGGCAGGATCGACGCATCGCTCGAATGGACGCTCAAGAACGGAGCCGCAGACGTGCTGAACATAGGGTTCCTCGAGGTCGCCGAGATAGACGACCTTGCCCGCCGCATCGCGGCGGTGGTCTAGTGCATGATGTTGTGGTCTGGTCGGAGCTGTAGCATGTTCTTCGACATGAACGCCATAAAGTGGACGGTGGCTGCGATCCTGGTCGTAATCGCCGTTTGCATTCTCGATCTGCACTGTTCGAATAGACGCGACGAAAATGCGCCTTCAGCCCCGAGCGCAATGTCACGTGTGAAGAGCGAGATGAATGCGGGCAAGCGCGAGTATGCGTCGATGCGTGCCGACCAGCTTGAGGAACAGCTGCGGGATCTGCGGCTAATGGCCAAGAGGCTTGTGAGGGAGGGTAAGGACGCCGATGCGCGTCGTGTGATCCTCACGATACAGGAAATGGAACGGGACGTAAAGCGACTTCGTGAAAGGAGCGGAGATGACTGAAAGAATCAAGAGCCTTCTCGACAGGACGTTCGACAAGGAGCAGAGGGCTTTCCGCCGCGATGTGGACTGGGCTCCGCTGCTCGCGCGCTTCGTGGACGAGGGCACGGGCGACGAGGCGCGCGCGCGCATCGGCCTAGAGGAGATGCTGCGCGCCGAGACGCCCGCGTTCATGGACGGCGAGACGATCTCCTTCATGCGTACGGTGCGCCAGATACCCGACCTTCACACGGAGGCCGAGATGGACGCGCGCCGCGCCGCCGGCACGGCGTTCGGCGAGAAGGGCGTGGTGTTCAATCTCACGGCGGACTTCGGCCCGGCCATAGCAGAGGGCCTGAACGCGCGCCTCGCCGCGATGGAGGCGCGTCTGGAGAGGGCGCGCGCCGAGGACGACGCAGAGGGCGTCGAATTTCTGGAGAACTCGGCGCTGGCGGTGCGCGCTGTGCTGGACCTCGCGGAACGCTACCGAGCCGCCGCCGAGGAGAGGGGCTTCATGCGCACGGCGGAGACGCTCGCCAGGGTGCCAGCCAAAGGCGCCCGCACTTTTCACGAGGCTCTTCAGGCTCTGCGCATACTCCACTACGCCATGTGGTGCGAGGGCGAATACCACTGCGGCCTTGGGCGCATCGATCAGTATCTGCTTCCGTATTACGAGGCGGATGTCGAGGCCGGGCGGCTCACCGAGGAGACGGCCCTCGAGGAGCTGGAGGAGTTCTTCGTGGCCTGCAACCGCGACAGCGACCTCTACATCGGCGTCCAGCAGGGTGACAACGGACAGAGCGTGATGCTGGGCGGTGTGACGCGCGACGGCCGGCCGGCCTTCAACGCGCTTTCGCGCCTCTGCCTGAAGGCGTGCGGCGAGCTGAAGCTCGTCGATCCCAAGATCAACCTTCGCGTGGACGCGACCACTCCGCTCGAGACATACAAGCTCGGCACGGAGCTGACGAAGGAGGGGCTTGGATTCCCGCAGTACGCCAACGACGACGTGGTGATACCCGCCCTCGAGCGCTGGGGCTACGAGCCGGAAGACGCGCGCGACTACTCCGTGGCCGCGTGCTGGGAGTTCCTGGTGCCCGGTTGCGGAATGGACATCAACAACATCGACGCGGTGAACCTGCCCGGCTGCCTCGACGCGGCCATCAGGCGGCTTCCCGCCGGAGCGTCCTTCGACGAGGTGAAGGCGGAGTTCCGGCGCGAAGTGGAGGCGCGTGCGGCGGCGATCGTGAAGAAGTACGCGCATGTGGAGATCCTGCCGGGGCCGTTTGTGAGCGCGATCTCCAAGGGATGCGTTGAGCGCGCGAGGGACATCTGCAAGGGGGCGAAGTACAATAACTTCGGTGTGCACGGCACGGGGTTTGCGGTGGCGGTGGACTCACTCGCGGCCGTGGAGGAGCTCGTCCATAGGAAGGGGATGGTGTCTCTGCCTGAGCTCGTGGCGTTGTTGGATGAGGACTTCGCCTCGCGGCCGGACGTTCTGGCCGCCGCCCGCTCCGCTCCGAAGATGGGCAACGCGGACGACAGGGCGGATTCCCTCGCGAAGTGGACCGCGGATCTCTGGGGGCATGCCTTCGACGGAGCGAGGAACGACCGCGGCGGAGTATTCCGCCCAGGTGTCGGTAGCGCGATGTACTACGTGTGGCATGTGAAGGAGTTGCCGGCCTCGCCGTGCGGAAGGTTGAAGGGGGAGCCGTTCAGCGCCAACTACGCGCCTTCGCTGGATGTACCGGTGAAGGGGCCGGTGTCCGTGGTGAAGTCGTTCACCGAGCCGGACCTTGTGCCCGTGTGCAACGGAGGGCCGCTCACGATAGAGATCCACGATTCTGCGTTCCGCGAGGCGGACGGCGTGGAGAAGGTGGCGCAGCTCGTGAAGTTCTTCGTCTCTCGCGGCGGACACCAGATGCAGATCAACACGATCAACCGCGACGTGCTTCTGGACGCGCAGAAGAATCCCTCGGCGCACCGTCATCTCATAGTGCGCGTCTGGGGATGGAGCGGCTACTTCATCGAGCTGGACAAGTGCTACCAGGACCAGATAATAAGGCGTGTGGAGCTGAAGGGCTGAGCGTTGACGGGGCGGACGTTCGAGATTCGCGAGTTCACGCTGCATGACGGGCCCGGGCCGCGCACGACGGTGTTCTTCAAGGGATGCCCCATGCGATGCGCATGGTGCCACAACCCTGAGGGGCAGAACCCGGAGCCGGAGCTTACAGGGAATCCCTCGGGCGGCGAAAGGCGCTTGTGCGGCGAGGACTGGACTGCAGAGGCGCTGGCGAGCGAGCTGACTTCGGGCGCCGACTTTCTGGCGGCATCCGGCGGCGGAGTGACGTTCTCGGGCGGCGAACCGCTGATGCAGGCGGATTTTCTTATGGAGCTAATCCCGGCTTTGCGAGAGCGGTGGCTCGCCCGCCTGGGCGCCGGAGCGCCGCCGCTCCATCTGGCCATCGAGACAAGCGGATATGCCAGTTCGGAGGACTACAGGCGCGTCGTGGCGGAGATGGACCTCGTGTACCAGGACCTGAAACATCCCGATCCTGCGGCGCATGTGCGCTGGACGGGGGTGGATCCGGCGCCGATTTTCGTGAATCTCGACTGGCTCAAGGAGAGCGGTAGACCGTTTGTCGTGCGTATCCCGCTTGTGCCGGGTGTGAACGACGGCCCTGTGGAGATGGATGGCGCTGCTCGGCTCCTCGAGGGTGCCAAGGGGCTTCTGCATGTGGAGCTTCTGCCGTACAACAGGGCTGCAGGCGCGAAATATCCCCTGGTCGGAAGGGAATGGCGGCCGATGTTCGACGAAGAAGCGGCTCCGCGCGTCTGCACGGAGCCGTTCGCCGCGCGCTCGATCGAGTGCGCCGTGATGTGACGCGGACTACTTCGAGTAGTATACCTGTGGCATGTGCGGCTTCTTCACGCGGATCACGCCGATCTGGTACCAGGTCTGGTGGATGTTGCGGAACACGGTCTTGATGCGCGGGAGCTGGTTCTTGGGGACGATGAGTACGAATCCGATGCCCATGTTGAAGACGCGGTACATTTCGTCGTGCTCCACCCTGCCCTGGCGCTCGATGAAGTTGAAGATGGTGGGCACTTCCCATGTGGTGCGGTCGATCTCGCACATGGTGGCCTTGGGGAGCACGCGCGGGATGTTGTCGGGGAATCCGCCGCCGGTGATGTGGGCCATGCCGCTGATCTTGATCTTGTTCTCCAAAAGGCGGGCGACTGGCTTGAGGAAGCTCTTGTGGACGGTGAGGAGCGCCTCTCCGATGGTCTCGTTGGTGCCGGGGAGCTTGTCGTTAATCGACATCTGGCAGACGTCGAAGAACACTTTGCGGGCTAGGGAGTAGCCGTTCGTCTGCAGCCCGCCGGACGGAAGGCCGATCACGACGTCGCCGGCGCGGATGGACTGGCCTGTGATGAGGTTCTTGCGCGAGACGACTCCGACGATCGTGCCGGTGAGGTCGTATTCGCCGACGGGGTAGAGCCCGGGGAGCTCGGCCGTCTCGCCGCCGAGAAGGGCCATGTTGTTCTCTTTGCAGGCCTTGCAGATGCCGGATACGATCTGGGTGAAGACGGGGCCGTCGAACTTCGACGTTCCCACGTAGTCCATGAAGAAGAGCGGGCGGGCGCCCTGGACGAGGATGTCGTTGACGCAGTGGTTCACGATGTCCTGTCCCACGGTGTTGTGCTTCTTCATCATGACGGCCACTTTGAGCTTGGTGCCTACGCCGTCGGTTGAAGAGACGATAAGAGAGTCCTTGGGGCTTCCCTGCGGGAGGCGGCAGAGACCGCCGAATGAACCGATGCCGCCCACGACATTGACAGTCTTGGTCGAAGCAACCATGGCCTTTATGGCCTTGAGCGCCTCCATTTTGTTGTCTATGTTCACTCCCGCCGAAGCGTAAGCGGATTTTGGCGCGGTTTCTGCGTTCGTCGCGATGGTCGTCACGATTTACCTCTTTCTTGAGTTTTTTGCCCGGCTCGGAACTCCGATTCGGGGAAGGACAGATATTTTACCAAATATTTTTTTTTAGCGCAACCCACTTGACTTTCAGGGGGGAAAGTGATAACATTCCTCTTGACATTTCCCCTTATAGTCGAATTGTATACTGGAGAGATCATGGCCGTCAAAAAATCGGCAGTTAAAAAGAATGAAAAGAAGGCGGCGAAGAAGCCAGCCGCCGCCGCGAAGAAGAAGCCGTCGGCGTCCGCAGGGAGCAAGGCGAAGTCTGTGGCGAAGAAGCCGGCCGCCACGACTGGAGGCAAGGTGAAGAAACCCGCCGCGTCGGTTCTTAACAAGGCGAAAAGTGCTGCGAAGAAGCCGTCTTCGAAGATAGCGAAACCCGTGAAGAAGGTGTCGACTGCCCCGAAAGTCCCCCCGAAGAAGGTGTCGGCTGCCCCTAACCCCCCCCCGAAAAAGGTGTCGAAGTCCTCGTCGCAGACGAGTAAGGGCGGAGCGAAAGTGCCTGCGAAGAAGCCCCAGGCCGCCCCGAAGCCGTCGGCTAGGTTCGAGAAGACTCGAACTGCGCCCGAGGAGGATGTGTCCAAGGCGTTGACGGACGAAATCGACTTGCTGGACGACGAGCCGAAGGGCGACGTAGACATCGACAGTCCGCGCGCCTCTCAAGTGGTCGACTCCGAGGACGGAGTGGACGCCGACGTGGCCGAGGCCGAGGCCCGCACAATGGATCTGGACGAGGTTGCCGACGAGGTGGGTGTGCTGGACGACGCCCCGGCCGACGCAGCCGATATGCCGGACGCCTCGGACCTCGACGACGCCATCGAGCTTGAGGGCGTGATGCCGCTTTCTTCCGCCGAATTCGGCGACGATTTCGACGGCGAGGACGTGATGAGCGGCTTTGCCGGACGAAGCGTCCTAGGCGCCGAGGAGCGCAACGCCGTGATCCAGGAGGTCAAGCAGCGCGCCGAGAAGAACGGCGGCTACGTCACATACGACGAGCTCAACCAGATCGTCCCCGCCACGGTCCAGGACGAGTCCACCACCGAGGAGTACCTCTCGATCCTTCAGGCCCTCGGTGTGGATGTGATAAGGCCCGAGGACGTTGACACCTATCGTGCCCTCAAGGACCAGCGCATCGACGGCCGGATCAATCCCCGCAACGCGGAGATCTTCGAGGATCCCATAAGGATGTATCTCCACCAGATGGGCCAGGTGCCCCTGCTCTCGCGCGAGCAGGAGGTGGACATCTGCATGTGCATCGAGGAGGCCGAGGCCAAGCTCAAGGACCTTTTCAACCGCTTCGCCTTCACCCCGAACTTCTACATGGAGCTGCTCGACAAGCTCGAGGGTATGCAGGAGCGCTTCGACAGGATAGTGACGGACCGGTTCGACGACAACCGTGACGCCTACATCGAACAGATCCCCCAGTTCAGGCGCCTTCTCCACGAGGTCGCGAAGAAGATGAACGACGCCTGCGCCAAGTACTCCAGCGTGATGAAGAACCGCAAGAAGTTCTCCGACCAGCAGATACGCGGTGCGGAGAAGACGGTCTCCAACGCCCGCGCCGCTCTGCGCGATGCCTTCGACACGCTCAACTTCAAGCAGAAGGTGCTGGAGACTCTCTGCGCGCAGGCGCACGAGAGCATCTACCTGCCCTACAAGCATCAGTTGGCGCGGAAGCAGCGGCTCCTCTCGCAGAAGACCTCCAAGAAGCGGGAGTCCGAGCTCGCGGATGTGCGCGCCAAGCTCTCCAAACTCGAGGAGAAGTTCGGCATGCCGCCTGAGGAGTTCCTCGAAACCTTCGCCAACATGTGGGAGATACTCGACCGCGGCCAGAAGGCCCGCCAGAAGATGGTCGAGGCGAACCTCAGGCTCGTCATCTCCATCGTGAAGAAGTACATGAACCGCGGCCTCTCCTTCCTGGACCTCATCCAGGAGGGCAACACCGGCCTCATGAAGGCCGTCGAGAAGTTCGAGTACAAGCGCGGCTACAAGTTCTCCACGTACGCGACATGGTGGATTCGCCAGGCCGCCACGAGGGCCATCGCCGACCAGGCCCGCACGATCCGCATCCCCGTGCACATGATCGAGACGATCAACAAGCTCATGCGCGTGCAGAAGAAGCTCATCCAGAAGCTCGGCCGGGAGCCTACCGAAAAGGAGCTCTCCGACGAGATGGAGATGAAGCCCGACCAGGTGCGCCAGGTTTACCGCATGGCGCAGCAGCCCATCTCGCTGCAGTCGAAGGTGGGCGACAACGACGACGCCAAGTACGGGGACTTCATCCCGGACACCTCCGCGGAGAATCCGTCCGAGCAGACCGCCTACTCCATGCTGCGGGAGAGGCTTCAGGAGATTTTGACGACGCTGACCGACCGCGAGCGTCAAGTGCTGGACTTCCGATTCGGACTCACCGACGGATTCTCCCGCACACTGGAAGAGGTCGGAAAACAGTTCAACGTGACGCGCGAGCGCATCCGCCAGATCGAGGCGAAGGCGTTGCGCAAGCTGCGCCACCCATCCCGCCTCAAGAAGCTCGACGGGTTCCTCGGAGCTTGAGGAGGGGTTTCCGAAACAAGAGGAACGACCCAAAAGAAAGAAGAGAAGAGAGAAATGGATACATCGCTGATGATGACAGGAGCGGCATGCTGCGGAGAGTTGGTGAAGAGCCACCCCCACCTCGTGGCCGCCGGGGTGTTCGCGGCCGGCGCTGTCGTGGGATTCGCCTGCGCGAAGATGTTCGGCGGAAAGAAGAATTCCCAGGCTCCGCGTGCCGCCGCGGCTCCGCGCGCCAAGGAGCGTCGCATTCCCTCGGAGGTGTCCCGCATGCCGATCCCCGCTGGGAGCGTGGAGATATACGTCGGCAACCTCAGCTACGACATGACTGACGACCAGGTCCGCAAGACGTTCGAGGAGTTCGGCACGGTGGACTCTGTGCGCGTGGTGATGAACCGCTTCAACGGCAAGTCAAAGGGCTTCGCGTTTGTGGTGATGCCCAACCGCCCCGAGGCCGAGGCCGCCATCGCGGCGCTCAACAACAAAGAGGTGCTCGGCCGCCCGATGCGCGTGAACGAGGCGAAGAACACCATCAAGGAACCGGTTTGAGTTCCGATGGGCGGGCTCTTCCTCTACGGGCCGCCTGCAAGCGGCAAGACGACTCTTGGGCGTCTCCTCTCAGAGAGGCTGGGCGCTCCTTTCCGCGATCTTGACGACGAGATAGTGCGCTCCGCCGGGCGCTCCGTGCCGGAGATATTCTCCGCAGAGGGCGAGGCCGCGTTTCGCCGCCGTGAACGAGAGGCGCTTGCCGCGCTGCCCGACGGCGGCGTGGTGGCCCTTGGCGGCGGCTCTCTTCTCGACGACTCCTCGCGCGCGTTAGCCCTCTCGCGCGCAACTGTGGTTGTGCTGGACGTGCTGGACGACGAGATTCGTCGCCGGGTGTCGGCCCAGGCCGGGACGCGCCCGCTCGGCGCCACTGTCCTCGAGGCGCGTCGTGCTCACTATGCGTCGTTCCCCGCCCATCTGGCGGCGCATTTCCCGATAGACTCCGGCGACGCGCCCTCGGACGTGTTCGTTGGAAGGGGGCTGCTGCCGGCGGCGGGGGCCCTCTCCGCGCTTGCGTCCGTCGGCGGCAAATGCGTGGTGGTGGCAGACTCCAACACCGCCCGTCCGCACGGCGAACACGCGGCGGCGGCGTTTGCGGCCGCCGGAATCCCCGCCGTTCTGCATGTCGTGGAGGCCGGGGAGGAGAACAAGAACATCGCCGCAGTCTCCTGCATCTGGCGGGCGTTCCTCGCCGCCGGCCTGGGCCGCAGGGACTTCGCGGTGGCCGTGGGCGGCGGAGTGGTCGGCGACATGACGGGCTTCGCCGCCGCCACGTGGATGCGCGGCATCCCCTGGGTGAACATCCCCACTTCGCTCCTTTCAATGGTGGACGCCTCAACAGGCGGCAAGACCGGATGCGATCTTCCCGAAGGCAAGAACCTCGTCGGCGCCTTTCACTCTCCGCGCCTTGTTGTGATAGACGAGGACGTCCTCTCCACGCTCCCCGAGCGCGAGCTGCGTTCTGGCAAGGCGGAGTGGATAAAGCACGACATAATCTCCGGACGCCGCGCCGCCTCCGTCGCCGAGACTCTCGCCGTGAAGGTAGGCGTGGTGCGCGAGGATCCGCTCGAGAAGGGCGTGCGCGCAAAGCTGAACGCCGGCCACACCGTTGGCCATGCGCTTGAGATCGCCACCGGATTCGCCCTCTCACACGGCGAGGCCGTGGCGATAGGCACCGTTGAGGAGGCGCGTCTGGCGGTGCGTCTCGGTCTCGCCGCGCCGGAATGGCCGGACGAGGCCGCCGCGATGTTCTCGTCTGCCGGCCTTCCCACGGCTCTCCCCGCAGGAGTCACTTTCGACTCTCTGCGCGACCAGATGGCCCGAGACAAGAAGCAGACGACTTCGCGTCGCATCCGCTTCGCGCTGCCCTGCGGCATGGGCGACGTGCGCCTCGTCCCGGTGGAGGTGTAGCGGTGCCCTCTAAAATGCATGCCAGAAGAGAATCCCTGAAAGGCTCTTCGGCGTCCATGGCGGTCGTCACGACCGGCTGCCGGGTGATGATGTTGGCGTTGTGTATTTTCACTACGACGACCGCATCCGCATGGGGGTCTGGACATGACACCGTGGCGCGGCAAACGCTGAAGCTCTTGCCGGGCGAATGGGGCAAACGTCTGCGGGACGGGAGCGGTGGCAAGATTTTCCTTTCCTCCGCGCATGCGCCGGACGACATGAAGACGCGTCTCTCCGACCGCGCGAAATACCTGGACGAGACACTGTGTGCGCGATTGACGCCGCCGAGCGGCAAGCCGCCGGTGATGTACCGTTTTCACGAGGCAGATGCGCGATGTGAACTGGTGCTGGCCATGTCGCGCGCGATGCGCAGCGGAAACGAAGATGCCGTCGGTTTTCTTCTTGCCTGCTTCAACCACAGCGTGGCAGACACGGTGAGCGCCAACCATTCGCCGCTCATCCAGCTTCTGACCTACAACTGGAAGGCGCTTGGACTCGCCGAGGCCATCGCCGACGATTGCGTCATGCTCGACAAGTCGCCTGAGCGCAAGGCAGTGTTCGACCGCATTTCCAGGTCTCTCTGCGCTAAGATTCCGAGCCGGGCCCCGGAGCCGCAATCGGTGTTCGACGCTGCGTACGCGGACGAGCTGGCAGGACCGGTCTTCTTCCGTTTTGACAGGGACATATGCGCGGGCGGAGAGGCGTCCGTCGAGGCGTTCGCGCAGGAGGCGGCATACGCCGTCCGCCGCACCGTCGATGCGCTTCGTGCGGCGGAGTCGTTTTCGCGTCTCCCCGTCGAGCCGAAGTTCGACAAGGCTCTGACGATCCGGCGGTTCAATGACAAGGCCGTGGAGACGCTCTCCGCTCGTCCCATGAGTGGCGACGCCATCACGGCGGGGGTTCTGCCCAAGGTTGGCCATGTGCCGTCGGTCGGTGTCCTTTACGATCCGACCGGTTATTGGACGCAGGGGATTGTCTACATGGTCAACAGGACGCTTGCCGTTCAAATCGCCGCGACGCTCAAAAAGCGCCATGACGCGGCGCTGCTCGACATGCGTGACGTGATCAAGAACGGCGTTCCCGACGGGGTTGAGACCATTGTCGCGCCGTGCAGTGGGCTGTCCAGTCGTTTTGGTTTTACTGTGGAGGCACTTGTCGGAGCATTGGAGCGGTTCGTCGCGCGCGGCGGCCGGCTCGTCTGGGTGGGTGGCAAGCCGAAGCCGCCGAAAGTGTTCTTCCCGGAGGTCGCCTCCTTCGCGAAGAACACTTCGCGAGAACCTTGGGGTTTCACGCGCGGGCCGGTTCCGGCGGACGAGATGCTTGGTGGAACGTTGGTTACTCCGGAAGGGAGCTTTGCCTGCGTGCGTGAACCATTTGGTGGCGCCGGTTGGTATTGGTCGCAGATCGGATTGGACTTCCTGCCGAGTGATCCGCTGCCGGAAGGGTGTCGCGAGCTTGTCCGTTTCGAGGCGAAAGACGGACGTCGCGTCCTCATGGGCTATACGAAGGGACGTTGTATGTTCATTTCCGCCTTGTCTGTGTTCCCCTACATTTTCACCGATACCCGTCCTTCGGCGAGACCGCTTGTGCTTGAGCTGGACGCCGCCGGAGCTGCGGTCATTGAGTCGGCTATTACACCCACGGTTGACTTTTGATCGTCCCCATGATTCCCCATCCCCTCCGAGATTTCAATCCGAAGTGAATTCTCGTTTACATCCCGGCGGGGATTTGCTATACTTCCCGCCGCCATGGACAGGAAGATAAAGCGACATCTGGAGCGCAGAGGCGTGTGCCGCACGCGTCTGCCGGAGGAGGACACGTTCACCGCGGAGGCGCCGGAGTTCTTCCGGTGGTTCCACGAGACGGTCATGGGGTTCGACTCCGAGGAGTACCGCCGCGAGTTCTGGCGCGAGGCGAACAGGAGCGGCCACACGATAGGCGACATGCCGTATGGTCTGCGGGACTACATGAGACAACGTCCCGCCGGCTGGAGCGACCCGCTCGGGAATCTCCTCGTGTACTGCCTCTGGATGGGAGGCTCGTTCGCCATATGGTTCATGAGGCGCCAGATCGACCGACACCTCGGACGGCTCCGCCGCCCCGCCTACTACGAGGCGGAGCGCAGACGGCGCATGGCGCTCGCGAAGGAGCGCAGAAAGCTCAGAAGGCGCACCACTCTGAGCGACTGCCCCGCTGTGGAGGCGCTCCGCGAGGCGTTCGAGCACAGGAAGGACTCGCCGGAGGCCGCGCTGCGCCTCGGATCCATGCTGGAGGACCTGGAGTGCTATGTGGACAACTCCGCGATAGTGGCCGGCGGACAGGTGGTCGGGCGCAGGGGCGGGATACGGAAGTGGCTGCACGACAACGACAGCGACCTGTATCACCACTACAAGCGGCTCATGCACTACA